>JGI24712J26585_10002803_pt1 | contig 14059 bp, 13 predicted proteins | sample BioPla3DNA2_FD_26585 | JGI IMG/M metagenome (IMG submission 26585) | reverse complement strand
CGATGCCGCCGCCGATGCAGACTACCTTGCCGTAGTGCCTGATGTCGGTGGGTGTGCCGAGCGGACCGAGGAGGTTGGCGATGCTGTCGCCCACCTCGAGCAGGGCGAGGCGATGGGTGGATTCCCCCACGGCCTGGAAGATCAGCGTGATGGAGCCGCGTTCAACGGATGCATCGGCGATCGTGAGCGGGATCCGCTCATCGAAGTCGCCGCCCATCTGCAGGATGATGAATTGTCCAGGCTTTCGGGCTTGGGCAATCTCGGGAGCCTCGATCTCCATGCGAAAAACTTCTGCGGAGAGCTGCTCTTTGGATAAGATGGTGTTCATGTAATCTCCTCGCCTACCTGGATTCTGGCTGGACGAAATGACAGTCTTGATAGGCGATGCCTTAGTATTGGTCGATGGCCTCTCTCTGTCAAGGCCATCTTGTACAACGCTCCCCTCACTGGCACACTGATGGCAGGAGGATTCTGATGATCATACGCACCGAAGAGATGAAACGCACCGTTCGACCCCACATGCGCGGAGGCGCCGGCGAGGTCGTCGTCACAAACCTGATGGACGCACAGCAGATGGCCCACACCCGCCTCTTCTCCACCCTGACGCTTGAGACGGGGTGCTCCATCGGCGAACACGACCACGTCAACGAGACCGAGTACTACTGGATCCTTGAAGGCGAGGGCATCGTCACCGAAAAGGATGGCGACCACAGAGTACGGGTGGGAGACCTGGTGGTCACCGGGGGTGGAGCGAGCCACGCCATCCGCAATGAACGCGAGGAGACGCTCATCCTCCTTGCCCTCATCATCCTCGATTGAGGATGATGATCGGCCTGCACGGTGGGTGCAGGCCGAGTGCAAGTAGTGTGTTGGCAGTTGCCCTTATTTGATCTTCACCTCGATCGTCTTGGGCAGCAGCTCCTTCTTCTTGGGAAGGGTCAGTGTCAGGACACCGTCGGTGAACTCGCCCTCGATCTTGGCCTCATCGACATCCTCGGGGAGGCTGAAGGAGCGCTCGAACTTGCGGAAGATCCGCTCGCGGACCAGCATCTTGCGATCATCGGCATCCTTGAGCGTTTCCTTCTCGCTGGCGATGCGCAACACGTGCTTGTCCACATTCACCGACACCTCATCCTGCTTGTAGCCGGCGAGCTCTGCCTCGATGACGTAGGCTTTCTCTTTCTCATAGATGTCCACTGCGGGAACCTTCGCTGCGGTGGAGCCCCAATCGGCAAAGAGGTCGTTGAAGAGCGACTCGAAGTTCGATGCCGGGTTGTTTCGATTGTATGTGACGTAGTATTTCATTGGTGACACCTCCATGTGCACTGTAGTTTTTTATTTCACCAATAGTAATGCAAGAGGTGTGCCAACTTTTTGTATCAGTTATTCAAAAATTATTATTTCATTGTATTATAATCTTTTACACTCGTTTTTTAAATATATAAGAGCGGGGGATAAACGCCATCATACCGAAGTTCATGCCTCTTTGGCTCAGACGCTGACCTCAACACCAATCCTCTTGTGTCAAATTGACACAAGAGGGCCATAAAAGCCCTAAAAAGGGCCTAAAGTGACTCGAGCGTCATCGATCAGTGGAGAAAGAGGCGAATTTTGTTGCAGATCATCACCATATCGTGCTCATCACAGGCCGCGATGACCTCATCATCGCGCACCGATCCCCCCGCCTGGACCACATACCGCACCCCGCTCTGCCGAGCGCGGTCGATGTTGTCCCGGAAGGGGAAGAAGGCGTCACTGGCCAAGCTCACCCCATCAAGGCCACCCAGGATGGCTCGGCGCTCCGCTCCCGTCATGGGAGCCACCGGTGTGGTGAACACCCCTTCCTGATCGTTCAGCTCACCGCGCAGATACTGGTCTATGGCGTTGTCCTTCGCATTGCGGCTCAACCCCTTCTTGAACGGAAGGGTGAGGATCCGCTCGCTCTGCCGCAGGTGGAAGAGGTCCGCCTTCTCGCCGGCGAGGCGGGTGCAGTGGATCCTCGACTGCTGACCGGCCCCCACCCCGATGGCCTGTCCCCGGGCGGCATAACAGACCGAGTTCGACTGCGTGTACTTGAGCGTATTGAGGGCGACGAGCAGGTCCCTTTTCGCGCTCTCACTCAGCGCTCGGTTCCGCGTCACGATGGGAGAGAGGACCGTCTCATCGAGCAGGAGGGTGTTGCGCTCCTGGGTGAGGGTCAAGCCGAAGAGGGTCCGCTCTTCCAGAGAGGGGGGGGCGAAGGTGGGATCGATCTGGAGGATCAGGTAGCTGCCCTTGCGTTTCTTCTTCAGCAGGGCGAGCGCCTCAGGATCATAGGCGGGGGCGATGATGCCGTCGGAGACCTCGAGGGCGATGAGGCGGGCGGTGGACTCGTCACATCGATCGCTGAGGGCGATGAAGTCGCCGAAGGAGGAGAGGCGGTCGGCGCCCCGTGCCCGCACAAAGGCGGTGGCTTGCTCGCTGAGCGGATACTCCTCGTCGATGAAGAACATCGCCCGCTCGGTGGATTTGAGGCTGACCGCCACCGCGCTGCCTGCCGGGCTGGCGTGCTTGAAGGAGGCGGCGCTCGCAAGATTGGTGGCCCTCTTCAGTTCACTGACCAGTTGCCACCCCAAGAGGGCGTCGAGGATGTTGATGTACCCCGCCGTCCCGTTGAGGACGGTCAGTGGCAACGCGCCCGCCTCGATCGAAAGGGTCGCGTTCCCCTGGTGTGGGTTGATGCCGTACTTCAGTGCAATGCGGTCCATTCTTCTCTTCCCCCTTGGTGACGATTGATGATGGCGATGCGCGGTGGCCCATCCAAGGCCCACACCGCAACAGAGACGCGATGGCGCTCATCAAGGGAGCGCCACACCCACCGCGGGAGGGATTCAAGCGGAACATCGCATGCGACGGGGCGTGGATCGCCGATGAAGGAGGGCAACACCTCGCCGTCACCCTCGTAGGTGTGGATCAGGTGTGTGGTATCCCACGCATAGTGAAAGGCATCTCGTTCACACGCTCCCCCTCGCCTTCGAAGCATTGAGAGGGAGTATCCCTCCCCCACCGCCACGGCGCTGATGCGCGGGGTGTAGTGTGGACTGTCCGGCTCGTAGCAGGAACGCTCCAACGACCTCTCATGGCTCAGGCCACGCGCCAATCCCGCCGCGATGCGGTCGCTGTGGTCACCGTTGGCCGCGATGAGCGCTCCTCCGCTTCTCTGCATCGCCGTGTAGATCAGGAGGCTAGGATCGATGACGAGACGAGGGTCGGCGACGGTGGTCATCACGCGCTCGTTCTCACAGACCAGGAGCCGGTTGCGGCTTGAGGGGCTGCGGGCGGTGAGGAAGTACGCCACAAAGGGTACGCCGTCGCGGCTCGTGCCACAGAGGATGCCCCGGCCCGGGTAGGAAGGAAGGTCGAGTCTCATGGCAAATCCAGGAGCGCCTGGACGAGCTCCAAACCATGCTCGATGCAGCGTTCGCAGCTTGTGAGGGGCACACCGGTCTCGTCGCCGAGGATCTCCTTGCAGACCAGGCTGCCGGAGGTCGCCTGAAAGCGCTCCGCTGCGCATTTCGCCAGCGCATACGTCCCCGCCTTGGTCCCGGAAGCAGGCGTCCCCCCACTGTGGAGCAGGCCGATGACGGCGATGGCACCGCTGAGCGCCCCACAGGTGGCCTGGTGGCCCCCCATGCCGCCGCCGAACCCCTCCATGAGACGGAAGAGCACCTCCTCGTCGATGTCCAGGTGTTCAATGAAGGTACAGGCGACCGTCTGGGCGCAGTTGTACCCCTTCTCTCTCAGCATCCGGGCGCGTTCACGATATGATGGGTTCACATCAGCCTCCTGACTCAGGAGTGTAGCAAAAATGTTCAGGCGGGGAAATGCCCATAGAGCGGGGCAGAACAGCGCTGGCAGATCCCGTTCTGCAGAAGGGGGGTGCTCTGGGGGCCCTGCATGCCCCGGCGGATGATGAGGGGGCTGTGGCACTCGGGGCAATAGGTGGTGCTGTCCAGGCTTGAATTGCCCGGATAGACATGACGGATGCCCTTTTGGCGGGCGATCTCGATCATCTGGGCCAGGTACTGCTCGCTGGTCGACTCTGCATGGCTCTGGTAGTGGGGAAAGTAGCGTGAGAGGTGCCAGACCTGAACCCCTCGCTCCAAGAGCTCTGATGCGAGCGTTTCCATCACAGCCGGGGTATGGTGCTTTTGGCACACCATCGTGGTGACCTCCAGATGCCGCCCGCTCTCCACGATGGCGGCGATGGAGGCGAGGACCGGCTCTGCGCTGCCGTGGCACACCTGCCGGTAGAAGGCTTCATCACCCTTGAGGTCGACGTTGAAGGCGTCGATGAGGGGGATGAGGCGTGCAATCGAAGTCTCGCTGAAGCTGCCGTTGGTCACCATGATGGTCAGCAAGCCCGCCTCCTTGGCCAGACGGGCCACATCGGCCAGGTAATCCTGCCAGACCAGCGGTTCACTGTAGGTGAAGCTGATCGAGGGGGTATTGTGCGTGAGCGCCACCCTCACCAGCTCGGCCGGCTCCATGACCGTCCCCTCGCGCTCGGTGAAGAACTCCTGTTGGCTGATGGTGTAGTTCTGGCAGAAGGAGCAGCTGAAGTTGCAGCCGAAGAGGGCAAACGAGAGGGTGCGGTGGCCGGGGTAGAAGTGGGAGAGCGGTTTCTTCTCAACCTTGTCCACCGCGAGGGCGACCACTCTACCCCGGGTGAGGGTGACCACCCTCCCCCCTTGGTTTTGCCGTACGGAGCAGACCCCCGTTTGCCCCTCAGAGAGCGCACAGAGGCGCCAGCAGAAATCACAGGTGATCTTCATTTCTGAACACCTCGGCTTGGAAGACCTCGAAGCGGCACCGTGGATCTTGATACGCATCCGGGGCGAGGCCGGCCTTCATCGAAAGGTGGGTGAGCAGCTCCTCAAGGTCCCACCCCTGTTCTGTTGCAACCTGGGGAAGGAAGACGGCCCGCTGCATCCCCAAGGTGAGGAGGACCCCATCGGCGCCCACCCTGATCATCCGATAATCCTCGATCGGGGCCAGCTCGGTGAGCACTGAGATCTCCACATCAAGGGTCGGCCACTCGGAAGCGGTCACGGGAGGGAAGCGGGGATCGGCGAAGGCCGCCTCCCGGGCGAGGGTCACCACCGACTGTGCTAGCCTCTCTCGGGCCATGATGGTGCCGATACAGCCGCGTAGCTGGCCCCGCCTCGTGTGCAGCGTCACAAAGCACCCCCTCCTCTCGCAAAAGGGAGGCTTCTCTGTCGTCGCCAAGGTCTGGGCGAGCGGGCTCGGTGAGTCGAAGAGCGAGGCCTCGATACTCTCTCGAGCCAGGGCGATGAGGGTGTGTTTGTCAGTCTCGGTCATATCAGCTCCAGAGGATGGTCGAATAGGCGACGAAGTTTGGATCGGGTGAGTGGGTGATGTCAGTGGAGGTGTAGTAGGAGGCCACCTTCCCCTTCGCCCCGATCTGCAAGGCCATCGAGGCGACGACCATACTGATACTGCAGCCGCAGACGGTGCTGTGGTGCGATACGCAGAAGGCATACGCCTCCTCTATTTTTCCCTCGCTGAGCATCGTGCTCAAGGCCAAGTCGTCCTCCTTGACCCGTTGGTGGGCCTGGCTGCGGTAGGGGGTGTAGCCGAAGCGGGGGCCGTAGTGGGTGAAGTCGCTGCTGGCCACCACGACGGTATGTCCCTCTCTCAACGCCGTCTCCCCAAGCTCGCTGATGAGGCGTTTGGCCATCGTGTGGGCATGAGGCGCATCGCTGACGTGTGAGAAAAGGGCCAGGCTCACCGCCGGGGGATCGCTGAGCGTAGCGATGTAGGGCAAGACCATCTCAAGGGCATGCTCGCTCTGCACCGCAGAGAAGGAGCGCGGGTCAGCAAAGCTGAAATTCTCGCTCTTCAACGTGCCGAGCGGGGTTTCACACCCTCCAAGCGGCGCACTGGCCAACACATTGGATCCCAGATTGGTGTAGTGGCTCGGCGAGATGATGACCACGCGGCGCACCGCAGAGAAATCGGAGGCGAAGAAGGGCGCGATGCCATCCTTGGAGTAAAAGAGACCGGCATGCGGCAAGACCGCGAAGCGGTAGGCGCCGTCAAAGTGTGTGGCCTGCGCGATGGAATCCTCGACGAGACTCTTCAGAGCGTGGGGATCAGACGGATACCAAGAGCCGGCATAATAGGCCGTTCGAATCATAGGGACCTCCCCCTCCCATGATAAACCACTCGGGGCAAAAGGCAAGGAGATGGCCGGGTATCACGAGAGGGGTGAGATGGTTACCGTCGGCATCGAGTGCCACGATCGGCCCAAGACCCGCCGTTGTCCGGTGATTTCAATCGTGTGCGTCAGGCGCAGATCCTCGCTGCTCGCCCCGATGGCAATCTCCAGGAGGCCGGGCTCCACGACCCGGGTCATCTCAAAGCCGATGAAGGAGAAGAGCTCACCACTGAGGGTGAAGGAGACACGCTTTCTCTCCCCCGGTTCGAGGGGGACCTTGGCAAACGCCTTCAGCTCCTTGACCGGACGTACGATGGAGGCCACAAGGTCGGTGCTGTAGAGCTGCACCACCTCGCTGCCGCTGCGCGTTCCGGTATTCTCCACCACCAGGGAGAGGGTGATCGATCCATTGCTGGGCAGCTGCTCGCTGGAGAGAACCAGGTCGCTGTAGGTGAAGCGGGTATAGCTCAGCCCGTGGCCGAATGGATAGAGGGGGGCGAACTCACTCTGGGTGGGCAAGCCGCCGGCCTTCTTGGTATGGTTGTAGGCGTACGGTGCGCTTCCGGCACACTGGGGGAAGGAGAGCGTCGACTTGCCCTGGGGGTTGTTCAAACCGACGAGGGTGCGGGCGATGGCCTCCCCTCCTCCTTGGCCGGGGAGCCAGGCGGAGAGGATGGCCGCTGCCTGCTCCTTGGCTGCCGAGATGTCGTAGGGACGCCCGCTGATCAAGGCGAGGACCACCGGACGCCCGGTTGCCAATATCCGCTCCATCAACTGGCTCTGGACCCCGGGCAGGGTGAGATTTGAGACATCCGAGCCCTCTCCCACCGTCCCGTTTCCAAAGAGCCCCGCGATGTCGCCGACGACCAGGACGGTGACGTCGGCGCCCGTGGCGCACTGGACCGCCTCATCGAAGCGTGAGGTGTCGAGGCTGATGCGACGAGATCCCTCGCTCTCTTCACCGACATCACCGGGGAAGAAGATCGCCCGTTCAACACGATCCTCATAGAGCATGCATCCCGGCTCGTACTGCACCCGCTCGGCGCCAAGGAGAGACTCCAAGGCACGCCTCACCGTCTGTGCCGCCTCCGGGACACACAATTCGGGTGCCACGCTCCCCAAGAGGTGGATGGGCGGCGAATAGCCTCCGAACATCGCATACGGGTGATCGGCAAGCGGCCCGATGAGCGCAATTTTCACATCGTCCTTGAGCGGCAACACCCCGTCGTTCTTGAGCAACACCAGCGAAGCCTCGGCCGCCTGGACCGCGAGGCGGTGATGTGCACTTGAGCCCAGGTCGATGGCTCCCTCGTCGATGTATGGGTTGTCGAAGAGACCCTGGCGATACTTTTCCCCCAAGACGCGGGTCACCGCCTCGTCGAGCTTCTCCATGCTCACCAACTTACGCTCGATGGCACCGCGCAGTCCTTCCTTGTAGACCGTGTACCCAGGCAGTTCGATGTCGAGGCCGGCATTGAAAGCAAGGGCGGCCGCTTCGTCTTTGTCGCGGGCCAGGCGATGGTCGCCCACCAGTTGGATGGCCGCCTCATAGTCGCTCACAACCAAGCCATCGAAGCCCCACTCATCGTGCAAGAGATCGGTCAAGAGCTCCCGGTCGCAGGTGACGGGTATGCCGTCGATGTCGTGGTAGGCGGGCATCACCGAACCGATGGCGGTGTGTTGGATGGCCATCTCGAACGGAAGGCCGAAGGTATTGAGCAGCTCACGGCGACCGAGGTGAACCGGGGCGTGGTTGCGCCCCCCCTCGCTCGCTGAGTGTCCGATGAAGTGCTTGAGCGTCGCGATTGGCTTTCTCTCTGCTCCCTGCAGGCCATTGACGTAGGCGCTTCCCATCACACCGCAGAGGAAGGGGTCCTCCCCGAAGGTCTCCTCCAAGCGTCCCCAGCGGGCGTCACGCGCCACATCCAACACCGGGGCGAGCCCCTGGTGGATCCCGAGCGAGCGCAGCTCAGAGCCGATGGCCTGACCGATCGCCTCGACGAGCGCGCTGTCCCACGAAGAGCCGTAGTTGAGCGCCGACGGGAAGATCGTCGCTCCGCTCACCATCGCACCGGTGAGGCACTCCTCATGGAGCATCGCCGGGATGCCAAGGCGCGTCTGACTGACCAAGTAGTGCTGGATTGAGTTGATGGCCTTCGCTTGGGCGTGCGGCTCATGGGCCATGGTCCCATAGGGGCGGGTCAATTGGCCGATGCCATCGCCAAGGACCTCCTTGCGGCGATCTTTGTGCGCTCTTCCCTTTGCACCATATTCACGTACGGTGAAGCTGCCATCGACCGCGATCTCAAGCCAGGCAGAGACCAGCTGGGCGATCTTCTCCTCAACCGTCATCATACGAACAAGCGCGCTGGCTTGTTTCATGCTCGTGTGCATTGGTTACTCCTTCAGTGCCCCGAGGGCAACCCCGGCGATGATATACTTGGAGAGGATAAAATACATGACGAACAACGGCAGCACCGTCAACGTCAGGCCCAAGTATACAGAGCCGTATTCAGTCTTGTAAATATCACCTCTGAGCAGGCTCACCATGATCGGCATGGTGTACTTCTCCTGCCTGGTGAGGAGGATCAAGGGGATGAAGAGGTTGTTCCAACTGGCCACGAAGGTGAAGATCGCCTGGGTGGCGATCGCCGGCTTCATGATGGGCAGGATGATCTGGTTGAAGGTGCGGAACTCCCCCGAGCCGTCGATGTTGTGTTGACTCGCCAGATGGTAGGCGAGGTTTGAAGAGGCCTCGCTGGCGATGGGGCTGCCGAGGCGTGAGCCGATGAAGGAGATGGTGCCCAGACTGCGACGCGAAGCCTCCTGCTCCATGGCATGGCAGAGGTTTGCCTGATACTCATCATCCAAGCCGGCGGTGAAGATACCGATGCAACGGTGGGTGGACATAGTTCGTTTCGTGGCCTCCTCCCTCCATCATAGCGCACAATCGATACATTGTAACGAAAGGGAATTCTGGGAACAAAGAGCCGAAAAAGAAGGAAGGCAACCCACTGTGCGACCTCTGTCGCCCCAACGAGTTGCCCGAAAGCCTGGTAGAATCTGGAACCACCGTCCTGTCCTGCACCTTTGTGCCTCGGACAGTCCATTATCAAACCAACTATTTAGCAGGGGAAGGACTCGAACCTACGACCTTCGGGTTATGAGCCCGACGAGCTGCCAACTGCTCCACCCTGCGCCGAATTACCTGCTTACTATAGGAAAATTGGGAATTCTTGTCAACTAGGCACGAAGAGTAATAATCCATCATTGCAAGCCATCTTGCCCCTGAAGTGATTCACGGAGCTTGACATTATTGGTGGAGATGCCATTATTCTTAGTTATTGACACAACTATCGATAGTGTTCGCAATCGTGAACATAGAGGAGCATATATGCGTATTACCGTTCTTGGAGGAGGGGCGATGGGAGGATTGTTCTCCTGTTTGCTGTCAGAGAAGAATGACGTGACCGTGATCGACCACAAGAGCGCCTTGGCGGAGAAGATCGAGAAGGATGGGTTTTATCTCACCTCCCCTGCAGGGGAGCGAAAGCGCTACACCATGAAGGCGAGGACCAATAGCGACGGCATGGAAGTGCAGGATCTGGTGATCCTCTTCGTGAAGTCCATGTACAATATACCGGTGCTGACAGCCAATAAGGCGATCATCGGCACCGATACCTTCGTGCTGAGCATGCAGAATGGCATGGGGCACGAAGAGGTGCTCCGCCAGTTCGTCGATGATGACCATGCCATCTTGGGAACGACGCAACACAACGCCGCCATCGTGGCCCTGGGGGAGAACAAACACAACGGAGCGGGGCCGAACGCCATCTGCAACCTCTCGGGGAGAAGTGAGCTCTGCCAGCATATCGCCACGGTATTCACCGAAGCGGGCCTTGATACCTCGGTCTCCACCGATGTGCAGCGCATGATTTGGCACAAGCTCTTCACCAACGCCTCGGTGAGCATCCTCACCGGCATCCTGCAGGTGAAGCTCGGCTACATCGCCGAGAACAGCGCGGCCCACAGCCTCTGCGTCCTGCTCATCAAGGAAGCGGTGGCAGTGGCCCGTGCCGATGGATTTGCCTTTGATGAGGCAGAGATCATCGACGAGGTGACCGCTGTCTGCACCCGGTCACCGAACGGGATCACCAGCATCGCGTACGATCTATCAAAGGGGAACAAGACGGAGGTGGACACGATCTCCGGCGCGGTGGCCAGGAAGGCCCGACTCCTGGGGATCCCGGCCCCGCACACCGAGACGGTGGTAGCGCTGGTACATGCCCTGGAGGGGAGAGGGAACGCCCATATGTTGTCATCATAGTACACGACAGTTCCCTTCCTTCTATCATGGGAGAGGGATGACACAAAGGCAAGAACAGAGACCACATGCTGGTATTCTCCAAACCATCGATGGGCATAAAAACAGAATCAAAAAGCTATCTCATTATTTGAAAAGCAGTTGATATCATTGACATTCGCTCTATCCCGCCCTTTTGCTTTTACATCCCATCTGCTATCATGATTTCACATCCTCAGATCTTTCGCTGCAGGAAGAGAAGGAGCGCTCTACGAGCAAGAAAATCATCATCCTGGGAGCCGGCAGGCGCGGCCTCAGCCTTGCCAAGAAGCTGATCAGTGACGGCAACGACATCGTCATCATCGACCACCGCCAGGATCGCATCGAATATGCAGTGGGGCATCTCGACTGCTTGGGCATCCTGGGCAACGGCACCGACATCGCCAAACTCGAGGAGGCGGGCGTGGAGCACGCCCAGGCGTTCGTCGCGGTCACCGACAGCGATGAGGTCAACCTCGTCTCCTGTGGCCTCGTCTCCTCCTCCTACCCCCAGACCAAGACGGTGGCGGCCATCAGGTCGCTGGTCTACACCGGCCCCGATGGACTGAAGGAGGGGCTCCTCGGAATCGACTACATCGTCAACCCCAACGCCGAGACCGCCGCCTCGATCCATCAGATCATCGAACAGGGAGTCCATGGGAACATCCTCGGGTTCGTGAACTCGCACCTCTTGCTCTACAACTTTCAGATCGCCCACGACAGCCCCTACATCGGAGCCTCCGTCATGCAGATGCGCAGCAAGCTCAACGCCATCTTCATCATCACCTCGATCATGCGCCGGGGAACGGTCATCGTCCCCTCCGGCTCCACCGTCATCCAAGGCGGCGACATCCTGACCATCGTCGCCGACAGTGAGGAGGTGCGTGATATCCTCAAGACCGTGGGGCAGCTGCAGAAGCGCCCCAACTCCATGGTCCTGGTCGGGGCGAGCAGCCTGACGAGAGCCCTGCTCAACCGGATGGGAGCGGCGATGCGCTCCAAGGTCGCCGTCGTCGACCGCGACGAGGAGGTCTGCCGCCAATTCAGTGAGCGGTTCCGGGAAATTCTGGTCATCAAGGCCGACATCACCGATGAAGAGATCATGAGTGAGGAGCAGCTGGGCGCCTATGATCTGCTCGTCGCCCTGACCGACAATGACGAACTGAACATCATCACGGCCAGCTACGCCAAACGGATCGGCATCAAACGTTCGATGGCCCTCATCAGGGAGAACAACAACTACGTGCGCATGGCCCCCTCGCTCGACATCGATGTGGTCATCTCCACGACCAACGCCACCGTCGAGTCGCTCTTGCGCTACCTGAGGGGGACCAATGTGACGAGCCTGCACTCCCTCTTCGGGGGGCAGCTCGATGTCTACGAGTTCATCATAGGCAAGGAGAGCACGGTCTGCGCCAAGCAGCTCAAGGACATCAACATGCGCAAGAAAGCCATCGTGGCCGGGATCACCGACCGCGACGGCGTCAGCCACATCCCCGGTGGAGAGTCGCGCCTCAACGAGGGGGATACCGTGCTGGTGGCCGCCTTGCACAGTGCAAGCGACCTCATCCAGCACCTCTTCGGGTAGCCTATGGTCAATCTTCGATACATCCTGTGGATTCTGCTGCTCGTCACCCTCGTCATCGCCGCCATGATGCTCGTCCCCTCGGTCATGGCGTGGAAGCTGGGTGAACAGGAGGCGTTGCGGGCGTTCCTCGCCACCTATGCCGCCGCAGCCCTCTTTGTCGCTGCCGCCCTCCCCCTCACCCGCCGCCTCACATCAAAGACCATGCGCAGCCGGGACGGGTACCTCGCGGTGACCCTCTCCTGGGTGGCAGCGGCGGCTCTCTCGGCCCTGCCGCTCTTCCTCAGCGCCGCCTGCCCTGACTTCACCACCGCCTTCTTCGAGGCGATGAGCGGGTTGACCACGACCAGCGCCACGGCGCTCCTCGATGTCGAGGTGCTGCCACGCTCGATCCTCTTCTGGCGCTCGATGACCAACTGGCTGGGCGGGATGGGCATCGTCGTGCTCTTCGTCGCCCTCTTGCCCGTCTTGGGGCAGAGCGCCTCCCTCTTGGTGGGCGCAGAGACGGTCGGGCCGACGAAGGACAAACTGACACCGAAGATCAAGAACACCGCCCTCATCCTCTGGTCGATCTACCTCGGCTTCTCGCTTGTGCAGACCGCCCTGCTGCGCCTCGGGGGGCTTGGCCTCTATGAGGCGGTGACCATCACCTTCTCGACGATGTCGACCGCCGGGTTCTCCGTCACCAACACCTCCATCGCCGGCTACGCAAGCCCCTACATCGAGACGGTCATCATCATCTTCATGTTGGCGAGCGCCACGAACTTCGCCCTCTACTACAAGGCGCTCACCGGCCGGATCTCAGCCGTCTTCAAGGACGGTGAGCTGAGGGCCTTCCTCGGGATCTGGGCCATAGTCACCCTCGTCGGTTCGTTCAACCTCCTCAGCACGCACACCTACTCCACCGTCGCCGAGGCGCTGCGCTACAGCAGCTTTCAGACCGCCTCGATCCTCACCACCACCGGCTTCACCTCCGCCGACTACCTCAGCTGGCCGATCTTCAACCAGCTTTTGCTCTTCATGCTCTTCTTCGTCGGCGGGTGTTCCGGTTCGACCGGCAGCGGCATGAAGGTCATCAGGGTCGCCACCCTCTTCAAGATGGGGAGGGCGCAGATGAAGAGCCGCATCCACCCCCGCGGCGTCTTCCAGGTCAGGGTCGGGCAGCGGACGATTACCCGTGACCTCCAGCTCTCCATCGCAACCTTCTTCGGCATCTACATCCTCACCGGCATCGTCGCTTCGGTGATTTTCTCCCTCTCGGCGCAGGCCGACCTGCTCACAGCCATCAGCAGTGCCTTCCTCTTCTTGGGCAACGTCGGCGTAGGGTTCGGCGCTGCCGGCCCTGGCTCCTCCTTCGCCCTGCTGGAGGCGCCGCTGAAGTGGTTCGCCTCCGCCCTGATGCTCGTCGGCCGCCTCGAGCTCTTCACCGTCTACGTGCTCTTCACCGGCCACTTCTGGAGACGCTGACGAAACACAGTGGATGGATGACCACAATCTGTTGTACCATAGGGCCCAACAAAAGAGAGGTACAGAGTGTGAAGCATATCGTCTTGATCCCCGATTCCTTCAAGGGAACGATGTCCAGCCAACAGATTTGCTCCATCATGGAGCGCGCCGTCAAGGCCCACTACCCTGAGGCGGTGGTCACCAGCATCCCCGTCGCCGACGGCGGTGAAGGGAGCGTCGACGCCTTCCTCACGGCCCTGGGGGGAGAGCGGAGACATGCCGTCGTCCACGGTCCCTACGGCGAGGAGATGGAGAGCTTCTATGGGGTGGTCAATGGGAAGACCGCGATCATCGAGATGGCCGCCTGCGCCGGCCTCCCGCTCGTCGGCGATCGCCTCGATCCCTCGCTCACCACCACCTACGGCGTGGGGGAGTTGATGCTCGATGCCGCCCGAAGGGGAGCTGA
>JGI24712J26585_10002801_pt1 | contig 14067 bp, 11 predicted proteins | sample BioPla3DNA2_FD_26585 | JGI IMG/M metagenome (IMG submission 26585) | reverse complement strand
GCTATTTTATAGCTTCTAACAACATTCTCATACCCGGGCAATTCTCCCCAGACCTCGACTGAACTTGCACTTGTTAAAACAACAATAAGCAATAATATGATAACCTTTGATTTCCTACTCTTGCTCACAGCATCCTGCCCCCTTAACCCCATACTAAATATTCCACAAGTACTAACGTGTATTATTATACAAAAATATAGCAACAGTTTCAACCAATGCCAAAAATGTAATAGAATTTTCCCTTGCTTGACAACAGGTAAATAATGTAATATAATCAAATCTAGATTATAATAATCGTGATTTGATAAATTAAGGGGGCTTGCGGATGTTTATCGGCAGAAAAAACGAACTGCAATTCTTAGAAGATAAATACCGTAGTAAAGGCGGTCAACTCATTGTGGTATACGGTCGTCGCCGTATCGGAAAGACTGAAACCCTGCGTAAGTTTTGCGAAGGAAAAGACCATGTCTTTTATACCTGTACCGAAAGTACGAATGAAAAACAGCTTAAAGACTTCAGTGCGAGAATGCTTAAAAAGAATGTTCCTGCAGCCAAATACTTGCGCGAGTTTGCCGACTGGGAACAGGCTTTTGCCTGTGTATCCGAATTGCCTTCAGAAGGAAAAAAACTACTGATTATCGATGAGTTTCCCTACATGATCAAAAATAATCGCTCTATCCCTTCTCTATTACAAAAACTATGGGATGAAAAACTCAAAGCAGAAAATGTAATGATCATTCTTTGCGGCAGTGCCATGTCTTTTATCGAAAAAGAAGTATTAGCGGAAAAAAATCCCCTTTACGGCAGAGCAACCGGCATCTTAAAAATGAGCAAAATGGACTTTTATGACGCTATTCAATTCTTCCCCAAATACCCTCATCTGGAGAAAATATATGCCTATGCCATCCTGGGAGGTATCCCCCACTATTTAAAACAATTTGATNATAATCAATCACTGGAGAAAAACATCAAAGCAAACATCCTTCAAAAAGGTAGTATCCTCTATTCCGAAATAGAATTCTTAATAAGGCAAGAATTACGGGAAACCACCATCTACAACACGATTATTGAAGCAATCGCTTTAGGTAATACCAAACTTAATGAAATCTATCAAAAAACCCAAATTGACAAAAATAAGCTGACGGTATATTTAAAAAACCTGATCGATTTAGGGATTATCGAGCGAGAGTTTCCCGTTTCCGAAAGCATTAAGAAACAAGCGAGCTTTCAAAGAGGGCTGTATCAAATTACCGACAACTTCTTCCGTTTTTGGTACGCTTTCGTTTTCCCCTGTATATCAGAACTGGAAACAGGGGACATAGATGGCGTTTTTCATCAGGTTGTAAAACCTTCTTTAAACCAATTTACCTCGAGGAGCTTTGAACTGATTTGCCGAGAATATTTAAGAAAGCTCAACAGGCAAGAAANACTACCTTTCCGCTTTACCAAAATTGGGCGCTGGTGGGACAAGACGGACGAGCTAGACATCATGGCCACCGATAAGGAGAAAAACCATTTTCTCATCGGTGAATGCAAATTCAAAAATGCCCCCTTTAACTTGAAAGATTTAAATACTCTTCTTGCCAAGTTTAAACCAAGCAACAATACCGCCAGAGTATATTATTATCTTTTTTCCAAAAACGGTTTCAGCGATGAGTTAATCAGCTTTGCTGCGCAAAAAAACATTTATCCGGTAACGATCAATCAATTAATCGACGGCCTCCCGCCCGTTCTGCCATGAATCTTTTTCATCCTCCCAATTTAATCCTCANAAATGGTTTGGTGCGCATAATAAAACCGGCAGGTGCTCTGCCGGTTTTAATCGTGCGCTATTAATCTTTACGGGTTTATTTTTTCAGGATTTTTTCCCATTCCTCCGCTGGCAGTAGTTTACGTTTGTTCCCCGGTTTTTCCTTGATGTCGACTTTCCGCTCGTTGTCAATCCAGTTCACTTCAAAATCAAGGGACTCGGACAAAGCCCGCAAGGGCAACAGGGTTCGGCCGCTTTGGATGCGNGGTGCCACATCGGAGTATTTCTTTTCTTCTTTGGAACCGGTTTTCACCGTGTAATAGTTGTCGCCAATCTTAAAGACAATCGTCTTGTCGGAACGGTCCGTAGCGGTTACGGTGCGGTTTTTCTCATTCCATACTACTTGTGCCTGCACATCTGGATGTTCAAAAACCGCCCGCATGGGAACCATCGTGCGTCCCTGAATAATAATGGGCTTCTGGTCTGGGAAAGTAACCTGTTTGCCATTGATAAACACCCTTACCTCTTTAGTGGACGTTGTGGGCGGCTTCGACGCGGCCTTGACCCCTGCAGGATCATTTTTGAATCGGCTATTAATGACTCCCCCATATTTCGCCCATTTGGTACGACTGATCTCTTTGTCATTCACATGGGTAATCCGGAAAATATCTTTATTATTCGATGCCCGAACTTTTTTTAAGGTACTTTCAATTACCTCATCATTCGAACGACCGGGCTCTTCGTAAATATCATAAGTTAAAGCTGAACTTATGCCATTTAGATACCTATACTGAACAGTATAATCCGCAATCTTGTCTCTCGTACTCGCACCCCATGCTACCACTGTTCCCAGCATTGTCAAAATAAATGCAAGTAACAATAAAATTGTGATTTTTTTCATGGGTGTTTTCCTCCTTAATATTACTTACAAAACCCAATGTTTTTTACNCTTTTTTTATCTTTTTCTTATCACAATTTTACACTATGCACCAAATAAAAACAAGGAACGATTTTACATTAAGGATACACCTACATACGCTTTCGGTCCCGCCGGTAAACCTTACCGGCACCCCCATGGTCCTCACAAGGGTTCATCCTTATTCTTGTTCAACCGGGCTACCCATTCCTCCGGTGACAAAAGAAGTCGCGTATACCCTTCTTTTTCCGTGATGCTTACACTCCTCGTTGTTCCATCCCAATTCACTTCAAAATCAAATGCTTCCGCAAAAGCGCGCAGGGGCAACATGATTTGCCGGTTCTCCAACACCACCGGAGCCACATCGTTTTCCTTCACCACGCTCCTGTCCGCCCGGTCTGTATTCTCTGTGCTCTCTACACTGTCCCCGGCCTTTTCTTTTTCCCCGTTATTGTCGTTAAGATCATTGTCCTCATTGTCACTGCCTGGACCCTCGATAATCCGGTAGGTTGCCGTGTCGAGCCCGAAGATTACCCTTTTGCCGGAACGATCGATAATGGTCACACTNCGGTCTTCGCCGTTCCAACTTACTTCTCCTTGCACATCGGGATGTTCAGCGATTACCCGAAATGGAACCATGGTCCTATCCTCGACGATGATCGGTTTTTGCTCGGGAAATTCCACTTGTTTTCCGTTAAGATAAACGGTAATTTCGGCTCCCCAAACCTGGCCGGTACAGGCGGCAAATATAAACATCCCACACAAAAACGTCATGATTAACTTTTTCAATTGCCATTCCTCCTCATTCCAACCAAAATATAACATATGCGGGGCCAAAATGCCATCCTTTCCTTGTTTCACGGCGACAACTTTTTTCANTATTGACGAGGGACAAAAAATAGGTTATAAATAAGTTAGGTAAGCCTAACATTTTTTACTAAAGGGAAGTGAGCCCGAGATGAGTAAAGCACTTACACCCTCGACCCAGGACTATCTGGAGGTAATTCTTCAACTATCGGAAAACAATCATTCCACGCGCATTACGGATATCGCCAACGCTCTTAATATTACCAAAGCAAGCGCAACCCAAGCCATTGATACTTTGATTAATGAAAAAATGGTGCTGAAAGAAAAATACGGCCCTGTTTCGCTGACCAAAAAAGGCGAACTGGCCGCGTTAAAAGTGAAAAAGATGCACAAAATCATCCGCGAATTCCTGGTGACCGTATTGCAAGTAGATGCCGATATCGCCAACAAAGATGCCTGCTTAATCGAACATGTCATTAGTCCCCAAACCATTGCCGGTATGATTGCTTTTCTGGAAAAAGGCAACTACCAAATCAGCAGCGACCTTNACCTTAAAAAAGCTGCCGAATTACTTAAGTCCGATCTGTAAGCTTTTTATTGTCACTAAATCATCCTTGTTCGATTCATCACTACTCTGCTTTAACATCCACACAAAACTGAGGTGACGTAAAATGAGCGAAAAACAACAATCCTTAATTACAATGCGACCTGGCGAAAAGGTCATCATCAAAGAAATCGCCGGCGGAAGCAGCTTAAAAAGAAGACTCAATGAAATGGGGCTTAACCGCGGCACCCAAATCAACATCGTGCGTAATGACGGATGGGGTCCGGTGCTGATTGCNCTCTCCAGCAGCCGAATCGCCCTGGGCCGTCAAATGGCCAGCAAAATTCTCGTGGAAAAGGCCGGCTAAACCCTGTATTTTCTTCGTTCAACGCGCAACAACTTTCATCACTACGATACATTACCCTAAGGAGAAGAAACAATGACCACGACAGAAAAAACGATTGCCTTAATCGGAAATCCCAATACAGGAAAAACCTCTTTGTTTAATAATTTAACCGGGGCCAAGCAAAAAGTCGGCAATTGGCCGGGGGTTACGATTGAAAAAAAAGAAGGTNCCCTGATCAATCATCCCCACGTTACCATCATTGATTTGCCGGGCATTTACAGCATGGGCTCCCAGTCGGAAGACGAACTGGTAGCGCGCAATTATCTGCTGCTGGAAAAACCCCATGCCGTCATCAACGTGCTGGATGCCACCAACCTGCAGCGGAACCTTTACTTGACGGTGCAACTGCTGGAAATGGGCGTCCCGGTCATCGTCGCTTTAAACATGATGGACGAGATCGAAAAAAACGCGATCAAGATCAACGTCACGAAACTGTCTTATCTGCTCAAAGTGCCGATTGTCCCCACCATCGCCAGAACAAAAATGGGGCTTGGGGACCTGGTGCGCGTGGCCACCGCCGAACAAGCCCCGCCGGAACATGGTTTTTCCCTTGATTACGGCCCGGAAATTGAAGCGGAAATCAGGACCCTGGAAGAAGCCATCCTCACGATGGGCCTCACCCCTTCTTCCTATCCCTTGCGCTTTCTGGCGCTGAAACTGTTGGAAGAAGGCGAGAATTTCCTCAAGACGATGCAGATGAAGGCCGAACTGTGTGAAAAGATTTTCCACAACCTGCTGGCTTTCCGGAAGCAAAGCATGAACCGGCTTAAAAAAATCTATGGTGAAAACCTTGCGGCAATGTTTATCGAGAAAAGATATCAATACATCAACACAGTCCTGCAACAGGTGGTGGACAGCCCCGACCTGGCGGGCACTTATACCCTTTCCGATAAAATCGACCGTATCGTCCTCAATAAATACATCGGATTGCCCCTCTTTTTTCTAGCGATTCTGGTGGTTTTTAAAATTACCTTCACCTTAAGCAGTCCCCTTGTTAGCTTGTTAGAAGATATTTTTGCTTTCCTGGGAAATCAATTGTCTGGGCTGATTACCCACGATTTACTGGCTTCTTTTGTGGTCGAAGGAATAATCGGCGGGTTAGGAAGCATTATTATTTTCCTGCCGGTGATTATTTGTTTGTTCCTGGCGATTTCCCTGTTGGAAAACAGTGGCTATATGGCCCGCGGGGCCTTTTTGATGGATCGCTATATGCGCTATCTTGGCTTGGAGGGAAAAGCCATTATCCCGCTGGTGATGGGCTTTGGCTGCAATGTTCCGGCCATTTTGGCGGCCAGGACCCTGAGAAATCCCCGGGACCGCCTGATTACCATTTTAATTCTCCCGCTGATGTCCTGCGGGGCGCGGCTGCCCGTATATGCCCTGTTTGTAGGCGCATTTTTCAAAGCATACCAGGCAGTGGTAATGTTTTCCCTTTACCTGTTGGGGATTCTCCTTGCAGTTATCATGGCCAAAATTTTTGCTCGGTTTTTCTTCCCCGGGGAGACTTCGCCCCTCTTAATTGAGTTGCCTCCCTACCGCCTGCCGACCTTAAAAGATACCTTCATTCAAATCGAAAGAAAAAGCGTCGCTTTCTTTAGAAAAGTAGGGACGGTAATCTTTAGTGTCGTGATGATTGCCTGGGCTCTCGCCTATTTCCCCTGGGGGGTAGAATATGCCAGTCCGGATAGTTTCATGGGTAAATTAGGTTCCCTGCTGGCTCCGCTTTTTGCTCCCCTTGGTTTTGGGACGAGAGAAGCGGCCTCGGCGCTGCTCTTCGGGGTCGTCGCCAAAGAAGTGGTGGTCAGCACCCTCGGCGTTCTTTACGGTACGGGGCAAGAAAGCCTGTCGGCCGTACTGGCCTTGCATTGGACACCCTTAAGCGCGTACAGTTTCATGGTGATGACTTTAATCTATATCCCTTGTGCGGGAACGATTGGCGCGATTAAGGCGGAAACCGGCTCCTGGAAATGGACAATTTTTGCGGTTCTTTACACCTTTGCCCTGGCCTGGTTCGTGGCTTTCCTGGTCTACCAGGGAGGCCTGCTCCTTGGTCTGGGTCAATAGANAAGGAAAAATGAAAGGAATGAAGAACTTATTCCTTTAACTGATAATCCACAAGAATTTAAGGCGGGGGTGGTAAGAGATTTAAAAATCACTACTACCGATTGATTTTGAGAATCTGGAGATTAGGGGGGAATTGAACTTGAAAAGAATCGTTTTACTTTGTTTTTTCATGACCCTGGTCTTAGGGTTAAGCGGATGTTTTGGCGCAAACAACGAGGCCGCCAATAACGGCACGGCCAACAACGCTACGGAGCAATTCTCCGTGGAGTATATTATCCAACAGCTCAGAGCCCAAGACGATGTTACTTTTATTACCCNATCAACCGATAAAAAATATATTGCCTATCTCAAAGGCCAAACCGAAGAAGAATTCGANAAACCGGTTTTCCTTCATATATGGCCTGTAGGGGAAAGTTCTCCGATCCAGTCGGAACGCGAATTGTTTCATGTCGCTGAATTAGTATGGTCACCCAACAGTAAATACATCTTCGCCGATTCAGGCACCTATGTGATCAGGCTTGGTCACTTATTTACCGCCGATGCAGCCTTTGTTGACAGCTTCGATTACTATGAAACCCTTTTCTTTTCCCCGGAAGGAAATCAATTAATCTACACCGGTCTTAACGAGAATCAATCGGAAATCAAAAACACCATTACGATTGATCCCAATATTTTCGACCTGGTGCTTTATGATNTTCACACGAAAAAAAGCACAGTATTATTCAGTGGCACAGATGGCACTGATTACCTGGCCAATAAATGGATTGACGAGCAGACCATCGAATACATCAAAAAAGACTGGGTGTTAAGCGACGAGTCTTATAGCACCAATGAAGCGGTTTATCAATACAATCTCGAGACCGGGGAAAATCGGTTAATCGCNGGCCGAACCGGCAAACCCGTCGACAACTAACTGCTGCCAAACTGGCGCAACGAATTATTCCTGCGACAATAACTTCACTTTTTAGTCGAAAAAGCATCCAAAGGTCATCAGCCAAAACAATAAAACCCGCTTTAACAAAAAAGCGGGTTTTAATATTACACGATTTCATTTTGGTGGTGGCCCCAAGGGGATTCGAACCCCTGTTTCCGCCGTGAGAGGGCGGCGTCTTAGGCCTCTTGACCATGGGGCCACAAAAGAAACAAAGTTAATTATACAGGTAGAAGCAACGAAATGCAAGAAGAAATTACGCGTTATTATCAATCATAGGTCGGTTTTTCGTGGGCTAGGTTGCCTAATCTCCCTCTTCCTCGTTCTTATGCTCTCTAATGTATTCAATGTATTCAATCGCCTGCTCCAAACGCTCCAGGCACTTTTCTTTACCTAATAAGGCCATTACTTCAAACAAGCCGGGACTGGCCGTCCGCCCCGTCAGAGCGAGCCTGGTCGGATGAATTAACTGACCGGATTTGATTTGGAGTTTTTCAATCAAATCACGATAGGCTTTTTCNGTTCTTTCCACGGTAAATTCCGTCAGCTCAGCCAGGCAATCCCGCCCTTTCCTTAATAAGTCCGCCACATCGTAGCCGGCATTTGCAGTTGAGCCGGTACTGGTGACTGCACCCGAACCACCATCTGCACCACCGGAACCCGCACCTGCGCCGGAACCGGCGCTTTGCTTAAAGAAATACTTCTGTTGCCCTTTTTCGTCATAGGAATCAACATCGGTAAAGAAATACCGGCAGGCTTCCGGCAACTCCGCTAAGGTTTTTACTCTTCCCTGAAAAGCGGCCAGCACCGCCACCAGNAAGGCCTGTTTTTGCTCCGCTTCCTTTGGGTCGGCCACCAAACCGGTCTCCAGCAAATAGGGTAACGCTTGCGGCAACAGCTTCTCCGGCGCGTAGTTCATCAGATACTGGCCATTTAACCAGATTAATTTCTGCGTATCATAGANGGCCGCCGTCTTCGAGACCTTCTCCAGGGAGAACGACCGCAGGGTCTGCTCCGGAGTCAGGATTTCGCCTTCCTCTTCACTGGGCGACCAACCCAGCAGCGTTAAGTAATTGACGATGGCTTCCGGCAGGCAGCCCATCTCCCGGAATTCGCTGACACTGGTGGCCCCGTGCCGCTTGCTCAGTTTACTGCGGTCCGGCGCCAGGATCATGGAAAGATGGGCAAATTGGGGCACCGGATAACCCAAAGCCTCATAAAGGAATTGCTGCTTGGGTGTATTGGACAGGTGTTCTTCCGCCCGGATGACATGACTGATGGCCATGGTATGGTCATCCACCACACAAGCAAAGTTATAGGCCGGCAAGCCATTGGATTTCATGATAATAAAATCATCCAACTGTTCAAATTGGAAAGTCACCGCGCCCCGGATTAAATCCTGCACGACAATGGCGCCTTTTTCCGGCAGCTTAATCCGCACCACCGGTTTATCGCCCCGGGCCAGACCTTCCTGTACCTCTTGATCCGATAAGTGGCGACATTTCCCGCTGTAACGAATGGTTTGTCCCGCCTGGCGTTGTTTTTCCCGCTCCTTAGCCAATTCTTCCTCGCTGCAAAAACAGTAATAGGCTTTTCCCTCTTTTAACAAAGCGGCAGCGGCGGCCTGGTAGAAGCTTTGCCGCTCCGACTGGTAATATGGCCCGTAAGCTCCGCCCACATCCGGCCCTTCGTCCCAGTCCAGACCCAGCCAACGGAGGCTGTTCAGGATCTGCGCCACCGAATCTTCTTTTAATCGTTCCGTATCCGTATCTTCAATCCGCAAGACAAAGGTTCCCTGGTTTTGCCGGGCAAAAAGCCAGTTGAACAAAGCCGTCCGTGCCCCGCCAATATGCAAATAGCCGGTAGGACTAGGCGCAAACCGTACTCGCACCGGTTTGTTTATTTTTTCTTCCTTTGCGTTTCTACTTTCCATTCCCTCTCCCACTTCTTTCTTTTTCCTGCTCTCTTTTCTCTACTTCCTATTCCCGGTCACTTTTTTACTTTTCGCTTTCCCTTTTCCACCTTAGAGCAAAAAGCCTCCGTCGGGGCTGATTACCTGGCCGGTAATATAGTCCGCCTTTTCCGAAGCCAGAAACAAAATCACCTGCGCAATGTCCTGGGGGCTGCCCAGTCGCTTCACCAGGGTCTCCTGCCGCAGCGCCTCCAAATCCTCCTCCGTATACTCATTGAGCATATCCGTCTCGATTACGCCGGGGGCCACACAATTTACCTGAATATTGGAAGGGCCCATCTCTTTGGCTAAAGCCTTGGTAAAGCCGATGATACCCGCCTTGGCCGTTGAATAATGCACTTCACAAGACGCTCCGGCAATCCCCCAAATCGAAGACAGGTTGATAATCTTCCCCCGATTCTCCCGCAGCATGTGCTTTAAAGCATGCTGGGTGCAGTTGAAAACCCCGTTCAAAATCACCCTCATCATTTCCTGCCATTCGGCCGGCGTCAGCTCGGTAAACAATTTGCTCTGGCTGATGGCCGCGTTGTTGACCAAAACGTCCACCGCGCCAAAACGGTCCAAACAAAAATCCACCATCGCCCGGGCCTCATCATAATTTCCCACATCGGCCCGGAAAATTTCCACCTTGGCCCCGGCTTGTCTTAATTCCTTTTGGAGTTGTTCCGCCGCCTGCTGCGAATGGCGGAAATTAATCAGCACATTGTATCCGTTAAGGGCAAATAGCTCGGCGGTTTTCCGGCCAATCCCCCGGGATGCGCCGGTGATAATGGCGGTTTTGCGGGTATTCATAACCAGGAGCCCTACCTTTCACTGAAGCACTCGACTTAATTACTCGAGTTGTTGGCAATACAACAAATATTATTATAACTGATTTCGGGCCCCGATGCACTAAAATTGACCGTTGGAAAGGGTAACAGTCAAAGTGCAGAGCGTCATTACTTCTCCGACTGCTTGATCCGGGATGAGCCGGCTTATTCTCCTCCCTTTGCTCCCGTATAAATCCGCAGGGCATCGCGTAAAAACACGGCACAACCCGGAGCAATCTGGTCATAGTAGGCGGTAAAACGAGGGCCATCCACGTACATTTGAGCCAGCCCCCAATGCGCTTCTTTTGAATACTTCGGCCAAAAGTAAAGCAACCATTCTTTGTGCAGTGCACAAGCCTTTTGGGCCAAGTCTCCGGCCGGATCGCCGGTGGCCATGGCCTGCTTTAAGGTATCATTGAGCCGCTCGGTCAATTCCTGGAGTTTGGCATATTGCTCTTCGGTCATCTCCATGAACTTTTGGTTGGACCGGCGAACCGCTTCTTCCCCGTACTTTTCTCTGCTCTCCCGCCCGTATTGGGCTTCGTTTTCTTCCAGCAATTTTTTCTTAAAGCCCTCAAACTTCTCCTGGTCCGACATCCTAATCCTCCCCTCCGCCGCCGCAATGGATTTTTCCACGTTGGCAATCAATAGTTCCAGACGCGCCTTTTTCGCCAGGAGTTTGGCATGGTGTTCACGCAAAGCGGCGGTCTTATCAAAAGAGGGAGACGTGAGCAAGGCTTTAATCGTGTTTAATTCCACGCCCAGTTCCCGGTAGAACAAGATTTGTTGTAAGCGGTTCACTTCCTCTTTTGAATAAAGGCGATATCCTGATGAATTAATTCTGGCCGGCTTCAACAAGCCAATTTCATCATAATACCGAAGCATTCGTGTGCTTACGCCGGCTAACTCCGCTAATTGTTTAACCGTGTACTCCATTTCTTTCAACTCCTGACATTGTTATCATAAACCTTTACGTTACGTCAATGTCAAGAGCTTTTTTCTTCTTGTTTTTCTATCGCTTACTGCAAGCCAAGCTTTTTACGTTTCGCCACAATGTGCGCCTCGATATCATTAGCTACTTGTACCGGATCGTCGCCTAAGGCGATCCGGCCTCCGGTCAAGCCTTCCACATCCTGGGTCAATAGTTTTACCAAATTGCCCGCTCCGGTAATAAAGGGCGTGGGGGAAAGATGGGTGTAGGCACCGTAAGCTACGGTAAAAATCCCGTCAATAGTGGCTTTTTGCTCCATCCATTCCGGCGCGGTAACCGCAATCGGCAAATCAGAAACGTCCACATCCAAATGGTCGGCCAGGGCCGTAACAAGCATGGAAATCCTCCCCGTATCCGTACAAGTACCAAAACTCAGCACCGGCGGGATATTTAAGGCTTGGCATACCCCTTTTAAGCCGTCCCCGGCCAATTCAACCGCGTCATAATTACATATCCCCGCGACCTCGAGGCCGTGATTGCCACAACCACCGGCCACAATCAGGATATCGCGTTTTATCAGTTCTTTGGCTAAATTGACGGTATTCCAGTCTTGCGGCCCATTGCGGAGGGTAGAGCAGCTTACCAGGGCTACCACGCCCTTAATCTGCCCTTTCGCCAGCACATCGACCAAATTGTTGAGGTCGTTACCGATGGCTTTTAAAACCGCTTCGGTGGAGAAACCGGCAATGGCTTTTTGCTTGTTAGGCGGAACAAAAGACTTAACTTTACCATGCCGCCTGGTGAAATTCTCAATGGCGAGATTGATGCAGTTCTCCGCCATTTCATCCGCTTGCGCCGGATAATAGGGCATCAGCTTGGCCCCCGGCACCCCAATAATGGTGCTGACACTAATCAAAGCAAACTGGTATTTTTCCGCATACTGGTCAATCGCCGGCGGCGAACAGTTTTCTTCCATCACTAAGGCATCCACCGCGCCGGTGGCCAAAAGTGGTTCGAGCGATAGCCAGTTTCCCATCAAACCCACAAAAACGTCGTCCACCGGGAATCTTTGAACTAACTCCTGTCCTGTTTCGATGGAACCAACAATATGGATCCCCTTGGCTCCTGCCTTTTGGGCCCGCTCCTGGTAGGCGGGCTGCCGNACTTTTTGCAGGGTGGCCACCCCAATCCAGGGTTGATGTCCATTGAAAACGATGTTGACATAATCAGGATCCATAATGCCCAGGTCAACATCGACCTGGTGGGGCATGGGAGTCCCAAAAAGAATATCCTGCACCATTTCCAGGCCGATTTGAGCCGTATAAATGGTTGCGATCCCCAAACGCAGGGCTTTTCGGGCCAGGGACACAAANTCCCCGTCCACATTGGTAAGGCAACTGGCAATACTGTTTTCCACCTCATGCTGTACCCCGGAAGGATAAAGCTCCTTCTCCCGCCACAAAACTTTGCGCTTCTTCGGGGCAAAGGCCTCCAGCATGATGCTTTCCTGGTCCGGATTGATTTTTAATTCCCGATCCAGCAATTCCGCCAATTGAATCGCCAGTTGCTTCGTCTCCTGATTGGGGTCGATGCCCACCTTTTCACACATCCATTTCAGTTTGCCCACATCGCCGATGGTAAAAGGAGTTTTTCCTTCTCCGGTGGCTTTCAAGGTGCGAAAGGCTTCAAAAGCATGATGGGCATAGGTTGCGGCGCCCATAATATTACGCATGAGCAAATTCCGCATAGCCATGGCATCAGGCCCAATACCGCACACCCCTTTGTCCGCGCCCGCCACCTTATCGCTGATCCGGCAAGGCCCATGGGTGCATAACTGGCAGCTCAGACCCTGCAAGCAAAAACTACACCGCAGCTTTTCCTGGACCGGCCACCTGGAAAAGACGCTGGAAAGCCCATCCTCTTTGATTCTTTTCAGCATCGCTTCCACCGAATCATGATAACTGACCCGCCCTTCGGTTCTTTCCAAAACATTTTCCGCCATCAAGCAATCATTCTCCTTCTTCTGGAATTTTTCTTCGGTAATTCTCCTGCAAAAAAACCTCTTTTAAATAGTTTGGGCAGTAATACCTTGCGATATTACTGCCTTTGTATCCTTACCATATATTTTGGACCATCGCTGCGCTTTTATGCTTATGCGACTTACTTATGTCACTTTACCTCAGCAGGTCTAAAATTATCAATTAGTTCGTTTGCAGGGGATTGCTGGCTAAAATGTCCTCCACTTCTTCGAATCCTTCGGGAAAAGCGTAGTTATAACGGGCGGGCAAGGCAAAAACGTACTTGTCATTACTGCCTAATTTAGATGGCGGAACAGGCGCCGCTCCGATCGCGAGTATTTCCTGCTGCACAGAGTTCCATTGCTGATGCGTAAGAATGAGCATGGGGATATCCTGCCGCGGGTTTTTTTCTGTCCAAAGAGGATGGCGAATGGAAATCAGCGGACCTTTCTCCACATTTTTACCCTCGGGAGCGTCTTCTAACCATCTCCCCTCCCATTCCTCAGTGATAATCTTGTAGTTTTTCCAACTCTCGGGCAGAGCAAAACTGAACCCATATTGCTCGTTTTTATACACCAGGGAGAGCTTGCTTCCGGTATTAGCATTAGCATTACCATTAGTATTAGTATTAGTATTAGCGGCAGCGCTATCGTTATCAGTACCGTTATTGAGGGCACCGTCGCCCTCCACGTAATCTCCCAGTTCAACGCTGTTAAGTTCATCGATTTTTACCACGGTGAGATTAATTTCTCTTTTCGCGGCAACTTCCCCGCTTTCTTTTTCCACATTGGTAACCTCGATAATTTCACCTTTTACAAGATAGGCTTCCTCCGAAACTTTGTTCATGTTCAATATTTCGATCTGATCCGGCCAAGGGCTGGAAGTAAGCCTGCCCGGGGCCTTTTGCGGGTCTTGCTTC
>JGI24712J26585_10002800_pt1 | contig 14069 bp, 16 predicted proteins | sample BioPla3DNA2_FD_26585 | JGI IMG/M metagenome (IMG submission 26585) | reverse complement strand
AAACTTTTAGGTTTGATTTTGGATTAATGATTAGTATATAATATATGCTCACAAAATAGCATTATTATTTTTTTGAAAGCTAAAAACGCATGAAAAAAAGCTGATATAAAGAACTATTACCAGACCAAACATTAGGAGAAAAACTAATCAAAAAATGATTTTGGTTATATTTTTTTTCGTTCTTGATCGCACCTACAGGATATATTATCAAAGTAATAATCTCAAACACGGTATCGATAGCTGATGTTGGAGTACTATATAGTATCATTTGACTGATAACAATCATAAATGTGTATAATGATCTAGGTCTCACAGAAAGTTTACAATATTTCCTACCTAGATACTGGATAAAAAAACAATATAATTATATCAAAACATCAATATTTTTGAGTCTAGGTGTTCAAATGTTTACCTGACTAATTATTGCTGGAATACTGTGGTTTTGAGCACCATGGCTGGCTACTAATTATTTTCAAAGTCCCAATGCTGTAGTAATTTTAAGGTATTTTTGTTTCTATTTCTTATGAATAAATGTATTTGATATTTTAATAAGTATTTTTTATGCATTTCAAAATACTTTAGCGCAAAAATCTATTGAATTTATTAGAATGGTAAGTGTTGTTTGATTTACTTTATTTTTCTTTTTTTCAGGTAGGACTAGCATAGAACGGTACAGTCTAAACTGGATATTAGGCTTAGCTATATGAATAATAGCTGGACTAATAATCTTTTTTGTAAAATACAAAAAAAACCTTTTTCAATGAAAAATAGTCTTTGAAAAAAACATGCTCAAAGAGTATATCAAATATGCTTTTTGGTGTTTTCTAGGATTAAATGCTCTATACTTATTTTGACAAATTATACAACAACTGGTAATTCTAATTTTGTGACCAGAAGCTGCTTGATTTTATACCAACTTTTTGAGCTTATATTGAATATCAGCTGTAATAATCTGACCAATAATATGACTCGTATTTCCTATGGTTTCAGAACTAATCACCAAAAAAGATACAAAAAAATTACAAACATTATTTAACTTTTTTTATACCTATTTTTCAGTATTTGCATTTTTTTTAGCTATATTTTTAATGGCATTATGACCAGAAGTAGCTTTAGTTTTGTTTGGGAAAAAATTCATTCTATCATGAAAAATGGTGATCTTGTGAGCACTTTTTACAATCGCAAATGTGTTTGTGGGTTTCAATTTTTCTGTTTTAGCATGATTGTGAAAGATCAAAGAAAGAGTAGAAATACTTTTCACAACGGTATTAATAACGGTCGTATTATCGGTTATATGAATGTATAGTTTATGAGTTTATGGGGCCGTTCTCACATTATGAATAGGAGAAACGATACTCTTTATTTTAAGTTTTAAATTGGTTTATAAAGACATAAAATTTGGAGTAAACTGGAGATTTATAATTAAAAATATATGTATAGGATTATTGTTGTGAATAATTTTATGGATGATAAAGTCAAAGATATTCGTTAATGATGATTCAATGAGATTGTTTAATTTATGGAGGCTGATTTTAATAGGACTAGGATTTTTTGTTGTATTTGGATTGTTTAATTTCCAAAAAGCACTTGTATTAAAGTGAGAAATAAAAAAGTTGAGAACTTAGCAAATGAGTTGGAATACAAAAACAGTAAAATTATTTGCTTTTTTTTGAAATATGTTTAATATATAATCATATATGATTATATTCTAAACACAAAGCATGAAAATCACATCATTATTGAAAACAAAAAAAACAGTATTTAAAATTGATGACTTTTATCAAATTTTATGATTGGAAAATAAATTTTCTCTAAGAAATTTAATTACTAGACGAAATAAAAAATGATTACTAAAAAATGTTTTTTATTGAGTTTGGTGTTTGCCAAACTATAATAAGTACGAACTAGCTAACATCCTTCAAAGGCCATCTTATATTAGTTTGGAAACAGTTTTGTACCAGAAATGAGTAATTTTTCAAAACTATTCTAGCACAATTTCCTCTGTATGATTGAAAACTCGCAATATAAATATATGAAATATAACATATTCTTACAAAACAATAAAAAAAGAAACATTCTACGACCAATTGTGAATTGTTTATAAAGATAATTATGCTATTGCTACGGTAGAAAGAGCTTTATGTGATATGTTATACTTAAATCCATCTTACTATTTTGATAATCTTAGAGCTATTAATCGGGAGAAAGTTTTTGAAATAGCTAAAATTTATAATAATAAGAGATTAATTTTAGATTTAGAAAAAATAAAAAATGGCATTGAATATTAAAAAACACAGAATAATAATGATCAATATTTTAAAAGATATTGTTGGTTCTGTCTACTGAAAACACTTAGGATTTAAATGAGGTACATTATTGTATCTTTTGTACAATTTAGATAGATTTTCTACTGACTTAGATTTTGACTTATTGAACAAATGATCAATAAATGAAGAAAAAATGCTTTTAGATCTAGCAAAAATTTGTAGTAAACATGGTAAAGTAAAAGATATGTACAATAAAGAAAAAACTTTATTTTTATTAGTAGATTATGAGCCTTATGAAATGAAAATAAAGATTGAAATAAATAAAAAAAGATCTATTCATAGCAAATATGAATATAAATCTATATTGTGATATCAGGTTTTGTGTATGGAGGCGGAATCTCTATTCGCAAACAAGCTTGTAGCATTAACTCAAAGAAAAAATATAGCAAGTAGAGATTTGTTTGATGTGCATTTTTTTCTAAAAAAATGATTTGAAATAAACGAAAATATAATAAAAGAAAGAACTGGCAAATCTTTAAAGTCTTATCTAAAATATGTAATAGATTTTATAACAAAAAATTTTACAGAAAAAACACTTTTAGCTGGCTTAGGTGAACTAGTTGATCAAAAACAAAAATATTTTATCAAAAATTTATTAGTACAAGAAACTTGTGAGTACTTGAAATTGATTATTTCAGACTAGTAAAAACTAACAAACCAAATTTTTGCTTGTACATTAAGAATGAAAAAGTATTATGAGATAAATTTAGAAGAAACTGATCTGGTTACAAATTGTAGCCAGTTAAAATTGATGGCTCAAGACAACAGAAAATCTAATTGTGACGATTTATCACGGTTCTAGAGATAAGTATTTAGATTTATATTATATTCAAATATAATATAAATGGTTTATATGCTGTTTGAATATAATAATCACTTATTCTATGATGCAATAGCAAAATTAGTTGTCTTTTTTTCAGCCAAAATCCTTATACCAGAAAGTATGCTAGCTTTTTCTTGCTCTTGCAGTTGTAAATCATAAAAATTTTGCATATTAAGTCGAGATTGTGCAGATATACCCATTGCAGATTCTAATCTTAATGCCCAATCTGCGTTCAAGTTTCTTTTTCAAGTAATGATAAAACTCACCTCTTGTGGGCTTTTTTGTATTAATTCTGCTAGTTGTTTTTGAGTCCATCCTCTCGCTTCTAATTCATCAGCTAGAATTTCACCAGGATGGATAAGAATGGCTGTTTTCATTTGACTATCATTAACGATTAATATTGTAGCAATATATATTTGTTGATAAATTGCAATAGAAAAAAATTAACTCCCTCTGAAAATTTGTAGAAATATCTTGCATAAGTTTTTCTAAATAGTATACTTCAAGTAATATTTATTTTGCCATAACATGATAAGTAAAGATGAGCAATTTAGCATTATTTCAAGAAAAAGAAATCCGTCGTCATTGGGACGCAAAACAAGAAAAACGATATTTTTCAGTAGTAGATATTGTAGGAGTTTTATCAGAAAGTAAAGATCCAAGAAATTATTGGAAAGTATTGAAAAACAGGCTTACTAAAGAGTGAAGTGAGTTGGTTACAAATTGTAACCAACTGAAATTAGTAGCTTCTGATGGGAAGAAATATTTGACCGATGTAGCAGATGTGGAGACTATTCTTCGTCTTGTTCAGTCTATTCCTAGTCCTAATGCAGAACCTTTTAAAGTCTGGCTTGCAAAGGTCGGTTATGAAAGAATGCAAGAAACAGTTGATCCAGCACTTAGTTTGGAAAGGGCAAGAGAGAATCGGAAAAAACATGGAAGAAGTGAAAAGTGGATCCAGCAAAGAATGATGGGACAAGAAACGAGGAACAAATTGACTGATTATCGACACGAACATGGAATTAAAAAATGAGATGAATATGCTATTTTGACAAATATCATCCATCAAGAATGGACTTGAATGACAGTTCAGGAGCATAAAAAAATGAAAAATCTCAAAACGCAAAATTTGAGAGATCATATGTCCGAAGCTGAACTGATTTTTACTGCGTTGGCTGAGCTTTCTACACGTCAAATTGCAGAAACGACACAAGCTACAGGCATGAAAGAAAATAGAGTAGCAAGTAAAAAATGAGGTACTATCGCCAAACAAGCAAGAAAAAAACTTGAAGACCAAACAGGGAAATCTGTGATAAGTGATCAGAATTTTTTACCACCTAAAAAGAAGTAAGTTTTTGTCTCTTAAATAAAATCAATGAAAACAGTCGTAATCACTTCTTGATATTATAATCCTATTCATCCCTGACATATTGAGTGCATAGAACTTTGTAAAGAATTGGGAGATGAACTTTGGGTAATAGTAAATAATGATGAACAAGCCAGGGCTAAAACAGGGAAACAAGAAGTTTTTCAAGATGAAAATTTTAGAATGAGAGTCGTTTGAGCTATTAAAGGAGTAGATCAAGTCTTCCTAGCTGTTGATAAAGACTGATCAGTATGTGAAAGTATTAGAGCTCTTCATAAAAAGGCTGTAGAAAAATATGGTAATGAAGTGCAGTTTATTTTTGGGAAAGGAGGAGATAGATTTGTTTGAAATATTCCAGAAGTCGCAGTATGCAAGGAACTTGGGATTGAAATAATATATGGATTAGATATAAAAAATCGTAGTAGCAACGATTGTGTGGGAAAAATTAATTAGTATTGATTTATTGTTAGATTTATTTAGTTTAATTCAGTCTTATTTGTTTTTATTAAAAATAAAGCATATGAAAAAATTTTTTATTTTATGACTTCTTTTGTTCCCTGTTTTTGGACTTGCCTATCAACAACAATGATTTTCACAATTTCAGGAAAACTTTTGATCAACAGACTTTCTTTGTGAGTCACAATGTTTTGCAATAATGTGAGCAACAGATGAATATGATATGTTAAATATAAATGGGCAAATAAATGGTCAATGAATTTTAGGTTATTGATTTTTGGTATGACAACAAATAGTCCCTGGAGAAGTAATTAAAATTAATTGAAATGTGACCATAAATCAAAAATTTATTTTTTCTAAATCACAAATATTTTCTCAAATTCCAGAAAATTCACAAATTGTTTTGATTATGGAAGGAGGATTGAAAGGGAAAATAGATCTAGAATTAGATTTTTTAAGTCTTTGAGAAAAAATTTCAATAGCTTGGAAGGATTTTTGGACAATGGAAACATTGACTCCATATAGCATAAATCTCAGATATTGAGTTAAAATTTTATGAACATCTATATTACAATATTGATATCGAATTTTTATATTAATAGCTGCTTATATACTAATATTTTCTAAATGACATAAACAACAAAAATACCAAAAAATTTTCTTTTGCGGTATAGGAATATTTCTTTTCATAGGAATAAGAAATTTTATTACCTATACATGGATTGTAGATCAATGAATCAAAAACTTTTCTCAACAAACAGCTGATAATAAAACATTTTTTGATTTGGGAGATTATATAGCACTCACCGACAAAGTCAGAAAACAATTACATCTAAATGATAAAAACAAGGTCTGTACTATAAAAATATACAGTTTTCAAGATCGACCATTTAAAGCCCATCGAGAAAATCTTTATATAAAACCTTGTATAAGTGTTGCTACATGATCACAAGCAGACTATATACTCTACTACAAGAAACCAATAAATGAAGAAGATAGTCAAAAACTAGTTCTTCTAGATTTCAACGGAAGTTATCTTTTACAAAATAAATAATCCAATGTTTGAGACTTGATTTTTATTATGCCTACAGACCATTCTGGCAAACATCCTTCTCCCCTTAATCCCTGGAATCATCTTTTTGCGATTATGCTTTGGTAAAAAAATTCAATGATTTTTATTATATATTTTAGGATGGTTTATAGGAGTTGGTGTCGTAGCCTTCTCAATGTTTAATCTACAGTTTATCCATTTTGGTGTTGGGGTAAAAGAGTATTTCATCATCTTGTGAGTGCTAATTTTGGCTTTTATCCTCAAATTATTCATTACAAAAACATCCATAAAAGACTATATAACAACACTCATAATCAAAAATATTTATCATGATATTAAAAATTCTTATAAATTGCTTTCCAAAACGGAAAAAATCTTCACCGTCATCGTTACTTTACTTACTTTAGGATTTATCGTCATAACCTTTATTCCTACCACACATTTCCCGACCTATGCAGATGATAGTTTCGGAAATCGAAATAGACCTACATACCACATATATCAAGATGGTGGAGTGAAAATATTTTGATCAGAAGATGAGATATTAGGTAGATGAAGATTATGATATCCGATATACATACCTATATACAAGGCTATGATAACAAATTTTGTGTGATGATTCAATGATATATATATAAATATGCGACAATGGTTAGTGTTTTTGGGGACATTGTTATTTGTATTCAGTATAACATTTCAAAAAACTAAAAATATTTTTTACTCTATACTTCCTATATGACTAACAATATCTTTACCATTAGTATTTTTCCACGCTGGAGAATGATATATGGAACTAGCATCAGCAGCATATAGCATAATAACAATTCGAGCTTTTCGAAATTACTTGGAAAGAAAAGATTGTGACTACATATCGCTTTGATTATTATCGGGATTTATATTATCCTATGTTAAAAATGATTGATTTGTCGTATATTTACCAGCAATATTAATTGCATTGTTCATGGTATTAATTCTACAAAGAGATTTCAAAAAACAAATATTATGATTCTTTCGCAAATGATATAATTGGTTACTTTCTGGGCTATACTTTTTGTTTTTTTTCTTACCATTTTTGATAATAAAAGGCTACTATAATTTATGATTTAATCAAGCTGCCTGATCAGAATCATGAATATGAATATCTAGCAAAATTCACTGGGAAATATTTTCCGTATTTGGAAGTATTTTTACTAAAATGGATAATTATAACACAATATTCATAATTCTCGCTTTAATTATAGGAATAATAATCCAAAGAAGAAATAACTTATCTATATGAGAAAAATTTTTATTATGCACACCTTTAACCACATTTATCATACTTTTGTTAGTATTTTTACTTACAGAAAACTATATATTTGCATTGAATCAAACAACAGTTAATAGGGTTTTCACTATAGTATTTATATTACTTTTTAGTTTTAGTTGATATATTTTTGTCAACAAATGAAACGAATAATAAAAAAAATATTTTGATATAAAATAATAAGATATTCCATTTGATGATGAACTGCAGCAGTAATAGACTTAGCATTTTTATGGTTATTCACAGATGTTATATGAGTTCATTATCTATATTCTGCAATATTAGCCTTTATTATCAGTTTTACATTTGCATATTTTTTTCAAAAATATATAACATTTAAAAATTGTTCAAAAAAACATTTACTACAAGGCTGATTATTCTTGCTATTCCAATTGGTATGACAATGATTATATATGTGATTGCTTTGGATAGGAGTCGATCAATTATGAATATATTATATGTTTGTAGCCATAGTAGCAAAATGAATCGTTTTTATGCGAAACTATGTATCAAATTATTATTTTAACTTTAAAAAATAAATATGAAAAAATTATCTATCATTATCCCGGTATACAACGAAGAAAAAACAATACACTTAATATTGGATAAAATAAAAGAAACAAATCTGATTAATAGTATTCAAAAAGAAATAGTAATTGTAAATGATTGTTCAAAAGATAATACAGAATCTGCTATTCAAAAATATATGAACAAAAATAAGGAGATGAAAATATTGTACTATAAACATGAGATTAATAGATGAAAATGAGCTGCATTACGCATGGGTATAAACAAAGCTACTGGTGATTACATAATTATTCAAGATGCAGATTTGGAGTATGATCCAGAGGAGTATAATCTCTTATTGAAACCAATTTTGGATTGATTTGCTGATGTAGTATATTGATCTAGGTTTTCATGATGAAACCCTCATAGAATATTGTTTTTCCGACATACTATAGGTAACAAATTCCTTACCTTTTTAAGTAATATATTTTCAAATTTAAATCTCACAGATATGGAAACTTGTTATAAACTTTTTAAATCAGATATAATTAAAAAAATTAATCTCAAAGAAAACAGATTTGGTTTCGAACCCGAAATTACTCAAAAATTAGCTCGTAATAAACATATTAAAATTTATGAAGTATGAATTTCATATTATGGTAGAAATTATTATGATGGCAAAAAAATATGATGGAAAGATGGGGTTAGAGCCATCTGGTGTATATTGAAATATGGCTTGTTTAAAGCTAAGTAGGAGGTCATTATTGTAATAATTTTCAGGGAGAAGAGTTGGTTGATTTATTAGCAGATTTGTTTAGTCTAGCCTGTGTTTTATAATAAACAAACCGTATGAAAAAAATCTGGAAAAGGATTTTCTCTCAAAGAGTGATTTAAAGTTGCTAATAAAAAATGAGGTACTATCGCTAAACAAGCAAGAAAAAAAACTTGAAGACCAAACAGGGAAATCGGTGATAAGTGATCAGAATTTTCTCCCTCCCAAAAAGAAAAATCAGTAAAATCAATATCGTCATCTGTAATATACTGTTCTTAGTATGTTCTGAGTGATAACACGAATACATCTAAAAATTTTTCTCTTGAGAAATGTGGATTTATTTGTTTTCCATTGCATATTGTTCGCATATTTTTATAAGGAATAAGGTATAATTTTATTGGATGATAGCTATATTAACCAATGCAAAATAAGGCAGTATTTCTAGATAGAGATTGAACAGTAAACTATGATAGTTCGTATGTGCATAAAATTGAAGACTTAAAAATTTTAGATTGAGTAAAAGAATGACTTTTTGCTCTACTCAATTTGTGATATAAATTAATATTGATAACTAATCAATCAGGCATTTGAAGATGATATTATACCATGCAAGATTGTGACAATTTTAATGATGAATTACAAAAGCAACTATGATTACAATTTGATTGAATATATATTTGCTCTCATACGAAAGAATATAATTGTGAATGCAGAAAACCTAAGATATTGAATATAGAAAAAGCGATAAAAGATTTTAATTTGGATATAAAACAATGTTTTTTTGTTTGAGACAAAGACTCTGATATACAGGCTTGAATAAATGCTGGCTGTGAAACAGTATTAATAACAAATGATAAATATAAATGTTCTATAGAACCTAATTATGAAGTAAAAACTTTACAAGAGTTTTCTGATATTTTAAGTCAGAGATAGTCTGTCAAACAATCTATTTGTTTTTTGTTTTCATATCATTATATACTTATTGTGGTAGTTTTTAACCAATATTTAGACATAATAAATTAAAAACATGGATATAGAATCTTATTTTAAAGAGTCTGCTGATGTAAAAATTGAATTTATTAAAAATAATTCTGAAAAATTACAAGAAGTAATTTGAGTAATTTATGATGCAATCAAAAATGATCATCAGATTTTTATTTGTTGAAATGGTTGAAGTGCCGCTGATGCTCAACATATCGCTGCAGAGTTTACTGGAAGATATAAGACTGAAAGACAATCTTTACCAGCGATAGCATTAACTACAGACACTTCTGCTTTGACAGCTATTTGAAATGATTATGGGTTTGATCAAGTGTTTTCTAGACAATTAGAATGATTAGGAAAAAAATGAGATGTATTAATATGAATTTCCACAAGCTGAAATTCAGAAAATATAGTTAAAGCAGTAGAAATGGCAAAAACTCAATGAATTAAAACAGTATGATTATTATGAAAATCTGGAGGAAAATTAAAGGATATGATGGATTATGCATTAATAGTACCATCAAACAACACTCCAAGGATTCAAGAATGTCACATGACAATTTATCACACCATATGTGAAACAATTGATATTTTAGTTAGTAAAAAATAGTTATGTCGAATATTGTTATTATATGAGACTCCATGATAGATAAATATATTTATGGAAATACTGATAAAAAAAACCCAGAATCTCCTATGCCGTTGTTAAAAGTTGAAAAAAAAGAAATAAGGCTTTGATGAGCTTCTAATGTAGCAAATAATATTGCTCAATTAAATTGAGGAGTCACATTAATTAGTATGGTTTGAGATGATATTAATTGAAGTTTGTTTTCTGCGTTATGTGAGTGACAAAATATAAACTTGGAAAAAATATTAATGAAATCTCCAACTATTACAAAAACAAGATTCTTAGATTCTCAGTATAAACAACAATTATTAAGAGTGGATGAAGAAACATATGAAAACATTTCAACCGATTGAATTAGCCAAGTAAAAACTATTTTAAAAAAAGAAAAACCTGATTATATTTTGATATCAGACTATGATAAATGAATTATTACTGAGGACTTGGTTTCTATGGTTAAAGATTATGCTAAAGATAATTTAGTAAAAATATTAGTTGATATTAAACCCCAAAATTTGGAATTTTTTCATAATGTATATTTAGTAAAACCCAATTTCAAAGAATTTTGTGAAATGATAGGGATTCAATGAATGGAAAATACAGATGAAAATATTGCAAAATATGGTAAAGAATTTACACAAAAATATAAAACAAATATAGTAATTACTAGATGATGAAAGTGATCTACATTAATCACTATAGATTGAGATATTCATCATATTCCATCCGAAGAACGCAAAGTATTTGATGTTACTTGAGCTTGAGATACTTATATTGCTACATTGACTTATGCTTTAGGAAAATGAATGGATATAACTGATGCTGTAAAATTAGCTAATAAAGCTAGTTGAATAGTGGTGTGAAAAGTTTGAACAGCATCTGTTACAAAAGAAGAATTGGGGATTGAATAAGAAATTCTCAGTCCCGCAATTACTGCGGGACAGCTCCTTTGAAAAAGGAGCAAAATATTTAATGAATAAAACAATTAAGGTATGATTTTAGAAAATTTAAATGAAATTAGAGCAATAGCTGAGTCTGAAAAAGCAAAATGAAAAAAGATTTGATTTACTAATGGATGTTTTGATATTCTTCATCCCTGACATATCTCAACATTCAAAGAAGCAAAAAAATATTGCGATGTTTTATTTGTGGCTCTAAATTGAGATAAATCTCCATATTGGAAAACCAAACCAGGAAGACCGATTCACAATCAAACCCATAGATCCATAATTCTAGACAGTATTAAATATATTGATTATGTTGTTAGTTTTGATGAAGAAACTCCGATTGAAAGAATCAAAGAGATAATGCCAGATTACTTATTCAAATGATGAGACTATAAAGCTGAAGATGTAGTATGATATAAAGAAGTGACAGAAAATTGATGAGAAATCATTATTATTCCAACTGTCCAAGGATATTCTACAACAAATAGTGTAAATAAAATTTTATCCATAAAATAACTTTTTTGATGGTTTCTATTTTTAGGATTATAGACAAATATGTGATATGATTTTTTATATTGATATTTTTTTGGTTAAAATACATCCCTTTTGTTGATAAAAATAAAATCAAAAAATCTCCAAAAAAAATATTAGTAATTCGTCTTTGGGCATTATGAAGCTCGCTCCTTACATTTCCGATGATTAAACAAGTAAAAGAACATTATTGAAAATGAGTACAATATGAGTTATTGGCAAGTACAAGAAATATTTGAGTATATAAAAATCAATGATATTTCAAAAATATGTTTAATATTTTTTCTATAAAAGATTTGTTAAAATTAATTATTAGTTTCAAACAATATGATATCGTAATTGATACTGAAGAATATTTCAAAATTTCAGCTTTTATGTCTATGCGATTAGGTAAAATTAATGTGTGATTCAATAATATACCTCTAAGGTGATTAGCTTATAATATTTGAATCAAATACAATGATGAACAGCACTCTGTATTAACTTGTTTAGATTTAATTAAAGCTATTTGAATTGATTACAAAATCCCAAAACAATTGGAACCTTTAAAATATACAGAAAAAGATACTAAACAAGTTGATGAATTTTTGAACTGACTTGAATACAGTAAAATAATTTGTATGCATACAGGCTTAGCAGAAACTGCAAAGGAGAGAGCATGGCCAAAAATCAAACGAGTTGAGCTAATTCAAAAGGTGATAGATAAGGATAGAAAAATAAAAATTGTGTTATCATGAACAAAATGAGAATATGATTCAGCGCAAGAAATATTTTCAGCATTATCAGGGGAATATCATAAGAATGTGATAAATATTTGCTGAATATTTAATCTTTTCTGATTTGCTTATTTATTAGAAAAATGTGATTTAATGGTGTCCAATGATACTGGACCAATGCACTTAGCTGCTGCCATGTGAACCAAGACGATTGGACTATTTTGACCAAATTTACCCATGAGATTTTGACCATATCCATTAGATAAAAATATTAGTTTATATAAATGAAATGGTAAAGCTTATATCAATGTACATTTATGAAAATTTGAAGAAGATGTAGATTTTAATATTGAGAAAATTGAAATTGAGGATGTTTTAGAAAACATTGATTTTTAATTTTTTTTATTTATCCTGATGTGAGGTGTTTTATTACTTGAGGAGCGTGATTTATATGGAGTCGTATCGTGGATAAGTTTTTGATAGATAGAGACAATATCGCTCGGTAATGAGAGATATTCACTCTATAACAGAGAAAAAAATCTTACAAAAAGATAATATGGAAAAAACAATTACTATTATTTATCATGTGCTATTAAAACAATATGAAACATATATTACTTTTTAAAATAGGTGCGATAGGCGATGTTCTCATGACGACCCCATTCATCAGACAGTTAAAAAAACAATTTCCTGGTGTACTTATTGATTATATGGTAGGTAAAAAAACTAAAGATATTCTATCAAACAATCCTTATATTCGTGATATCATAGTTTTTGATGAATCTGTATTTACCTCAAAGAATATCTTCGCATTGTTGTCTTTTTTTTGAAAAATAAGAAAGATGAGGCATTATTATGATGCTGTCGTTATTTTTGATAAACATCGGATATTTGGCTTATTGTTCAAATTAGCTGGATATAAAAAAAGGATCTGATTTAATAGAGCTTGAAAAGATGGGAAATTTTTGAACTATAAAATCTATCGGAATGCATCCAAAAGAGAAGTAGAATATAATTTAGATCTTTTGGCATTATTATGATGATCTCCTGATTATGAGGATCAATCATATGAAATGCGCATAGCTCATTACAAGCATATAGATGATCTGATAAAGAGGTTGAAAATCACTGGCAAAAAACTAATCTGAATTTCAACATGATGAGGTAATATTATCACCAATACTGTTCATGCTGATACCGATTGTAGACGATGGTCATTGGATAATCGACATTCACTTGTTAATAAACTTTTGGATCAGTGATATGTCTTATTACTTCTTTGATCTTCTAGCGATAGAAAATTGAATATCTCCCACCAAGATTTTCATGATTTCCGTGGGAAATATACATTGTCTGAATCAATAGCTTTAATCGGTAAATTAGATAAGGTTATCTGTCATGAAAGTGGTTTTATGCATCTTGTCTGATGTATATCAACTTCTATGATTGTTTTGGCTTGACCTACAAATCCCCATAGATTGTATCCTTATCATCATCCATGAATTATTCTTTGGAAGATGGAAACGGAATGCTATGATCTCTATGGTAGCTTCAAAGCAGCTACATTAAAGGGTCAAAGTTTCCACTTGAATGTATTTTTTTAGGTAAGAACTTAAAACTTCGTTAGGAGTTTTAAATCCCAAGATTTTCATTGGCAT
>JGI24712J26585_10002799_pt1 | contig 14071 bp, 13 predicted proteins | sample BioPla3DNA2_FD_26585 | JGI IMG/M metagenome (IMG submission 26585) | reverse complement strand
AGGGGATGTGGCGGAGCTTTAAGATAAATCAAAATATGCGAGGAGAGTATTCAAATTGAGCGAGAAATGCAGCAATAATTGTTCTTCCTGCGGCGAGGAATGTGCCGACAGGACAGCGCCGCAAAAACCGGAAACCGCAAGCCCCAATGAACTGAGCAATATAAAAAAGGTTTTCGGGGTTGTCAGCGGAAAGGGAGGCGTGGGAAAATCCCTTGTAACATCACTCCTTGCGGTGCGGATGAACGAAAAAGGGTATAAGACCGCTGTTTTGGATGCGGATATTACCGGACCGTCCATACCCAAGGCATTTGGTATTACCGAAAGAGCAACTGGAAGCGACGTGGGTCTGTTCCCGGCAGAGAGTAAAAAGGGTATCAAAATCATGTCTCTCAATCTTCTTGTTGAAAACGAAACCGATCCGGTGATATGGAGAGGCCCGATTATCGGAAACACCGTCAAGCAGTTTTGGACCGAGGTGGTTTGGGGCGAAGTGGACTTCATGTTTATAGACATGCCTCCAGGGACAGGAGATGTGCCCCTGACTGTTTTCCAGTCCCTGCCCATAGACGGCCTGATCATAGTCACATCGCCACAGGAGTTGGTATCCATGATAGTAGCCAAGGCAGCCAATATGGCGAGGATGATGGATATACCCATACTGGGCATCGTTGAGAACATGAGCTATATTCAGTGTCCTGACTGCGGAAAGCAGATAAAAATATTCGGAGAGAGCCATTTGAGTACCATAGCTGACAAGCACGGTATCAGGAAGACGGCAAGGATTCCTATGGACCCGGCTATTGCCAGGGCCTGTGACAATGGGAGCATTGAGCTCTACAATGGAAGCTGGCTTGATGAAATGGCAGATTACCTGGAGAATCTCTGATAACGCAGGAAACAGAATATAAATAACCAGAATAAAAGGAGGACGAAATGAAAATAGCAGTAGCCAGCGATGGCAAGAAAGTTGCACAGCATTTCGGGCATTGTGAAAACTTCAACATCTATGACACTGAGTACGACAAGATCATAAAGGCGCAATCCGTACCCAATCCGGGACACAGGCCGGGATTTTTGCCAAACTATCTCCATGACCAGGGTGTGAATGTGGTAATATCCGGTGGTATGGGCGCAGGAGCAATTGAGATTTTCAATGAAAAGGGAATAGTGGTGGTTACCGGCGCGACAGGTGATGCTGAGACCGCCGCGGCAGACTATCTCAACGGCCGTCTGGTATCCTCAGACACAGTGTGCCAAAAGCATGAGCACCATGGCGACTGCGGACATCATTAATACAAACAGCCTATGAAAACAAACGCGAAAAAGAAGACCGCCGGCTGTATGGTCTGCGGCAGAAAGCTAGTCTATTCCAGGAATATGCCTGTCATGGTAAAATGCGCCCTGTGCGGGAAGAAGGAGGAGACAAACGCCTTTTGCCCAAAGGGACACTATGTCTGCGGCGACTGTCATGGCAAGGATATCCTCTTCCTTGTCCGCCAGCTGTGTGAGAACAGCGATCTCACCGACCCTGTGGCGCTTCTTCTGGAGGTTTTCCGGCTTCCAGGCCTGAACATGCACGGGCCCGAATACCACAGCATCGTTCCGGCAGTATTGGTGGCCGCATACAACAACAGCCGGGGAATAAAAGACCCCCATGCTGTGGGGGAAGCCATAAGGCGAGGCAGGGATGTTAAAGGCGGCTTTTGCGGCTCCCACGGTGCCTGTGGCGCCGGGGTGGGCACCGGTATCGCCTATTCTGTCATACACGGGGTCACGCCCTATTCAAGGCAGGAAAGGGGAGACGCCCAGGAGATAACCTCCCTTGCCCTAAAGGAAATCGGCAGGCTGGGCGGACCGCGGTGCTGCAAAAGAGAGGCCATGCTGGCCGTTGAAGCCTTCAAAAAACATGTTGGAGGCTTTCAGGAAACAGAAAACGTCAAATATATATGCAGCCAGTTTGCAAAAAACAAAGAATGCCTTATTCAGCGATGCCCCTATTACCCCAGCCCGAATGAAAAAACATAAGCTTAGTAAAGTGAAGTGAAGAATTATGATGAATATAGCCGTAGCCTGTGACGGCAGGGGCCTGTCTGACCTGGTATCAGAGCATTTTGCCTCATGTAAATATCTGCTGGTAGTGGATATGGATACCATGTCCGTTAAGGCCATAGAAAATATTTATGACAAAGAAGGAACAGAGCTTGCCCGCATTGTAAATGAACACTCCTGCGAGGCGGTTATAACAGGCCAACTAACCCCTGAGGCCTTTGATATTCTGGCGGATGAACATGTCACAAGATATCGAGGCAATGGCATGACCGCGGACAAAGCCCTTATGGCTATGGAGAGGCAGGGGCTTAGGCTGATAAAAAACGCGGACGGGACAGACGAGTGCCAGGTTGAGCACGGCCATGGCACAAATGCCTGCTCGGACCATAACTGAGGTTATTAAACAAAACAAAAAAACCTGATGAAGCTGTTTCATCAGGTTTTTTTGTTTATTTCGTTATGCTCTGTTTTCCTTCTTCTCCTGTTTCAGGTTATAACCCAGAACCATCAGACTGTCACTGAGATGTATATTCTCCACGACAATGTCATCGGGAAATTCCAGCTCCACTGGTGCGAAATTCCAGATACCTCTTATGCCGAGGCTTATAACTTTTTCGGCTACCTCTCTTGCATATGTTCTGGGAACGGTTATGGCGGCGATATCGGCTTTATTCTCCTTTAAAAACTCAGACAGTTCGTCCATGTGCATGACTGTAAGTCCATTTACCTTTTTTCCGATTATACGTTGGTCCACATCGAAAACGCCGATTATTCTGAAGCCTCTTTTTTCAAAGTTTTGATAATTTGACAGTGCATGTCCCAGATTGCCAGCACCGATAATTATCAGATTATACATGGTATCAAGGCCGAGAATAATGCCTATTTCTTTGAGCAGCGAGTCCACATCATACCCGTATCCCTGGAGTCCCAGACCGCCCAGATTGGAAAAATCCTGTCTGATCTGTGAGGAGGTAAGCCCCAGAGCTTTGCTCATGTCCCTTGAAGAAACACGCACAATGCCGAGTTGATGCAATGTTGAGAGGTAACGGTAATATCTGGGCAGACGTCTGATCACGGCGCCCGGAATTCTGCTTCTTGCACTCATTTAGCTCACCTCACTATCTTCGATATATCGAGTTTAATCTTATTGTTTTAATTTGTCAATAACGCAAAATAGATGAAATATAAGCGAAATGACACACTAATAATATCAGAAAACTCATAAAACAACAAGTGCTTTGCGATGATATGGATGGTTTATACATGGGAGCCGGGGCCAAAGGTCACTAAATCTGACCTTTTAAATATAATGTTATGAAAGAGAATACAAAGGAGGAATGCAATTGGGCGGAGTTTTACAGGTAGACGGGGTAGGCCAGATTTATCAGGCTGCCAACGGAGAAATAGAGGCAATAAAGGAAATAAGCTTTGAGGTGGAAAAGGGAGAATTCATCAGTGTAGTCGGACCCAGCGGATGCGGAAAGTCCACACTGCTGTCTATAATATCAGGTCTATATACTCCTACGGTGGGAAGTGTATATATAAACGGCAGTAAGGTTTGCGGGATATCCCGGGAAACGGGCTATATGTTGCAAAACGACAATTTGCTGGAATGGCGGAGCGTTTTGAAAAATGTTTATCTGGGTCTGGAGATTCGCCGTATGCTGACACCTGAATATAAAAACTATGCCAAGGAGCTTTTGAAAAACTATGGACTGTATGATTTTAAAGACAAGTATCCATCGCAGCTCTCCGGGGGAATGAGGCAGAGAGCGGCCCTTATAAGAACCCTGGCGGTCAGGCCGGAAATACTGCTGCTGGATGAAGCCTTTTCAGCTCTGGATTACCAAACTCGCATATCTCTTACGGATGATGTATACAAAATCCTGAAGAGGGAAAAGAAAACCGTTGTAATGGTTACCCATGATATATCGGAGGCCATAAGCATGTCCGACAGGGTTATCGTGCTGACCAAACGCCCGGCATGTGTAAAAAGCATACATAATGTCAGCTTCCCCGACAACGAGGATTTTCCTCTTCAAAGACGTAATAATCCTGATTTCAGAAGATACTTTAATAAGATATGGGGAGAGCTTGATGTCCATGTATAAAGGTGAGTCAAATGCCCGGGCGGCGTATCTGAGAAAAATAAAAAAAAGGAAGATATACGTAGCCTCAACACAAATCCTGCTTCTGGCTGCCATAATTATTCTGTGGGAGGTTCTTGCCCGTTTTAAAATAATAGACAGCTTTATTATGAGCCAGCCGTCCAGGATTGTGAAAACCTTTGTCAGAATGCTGTCTGACGGAATGCTTATGCATATTTCAGTTACCTGTCTTGAGACCCTGGCTGGATTTATATTGGGTACTGTGCTGGGAACCTTGATAGCCGTTGGCCTCTGGTGGAGCAGCTTTGTTTCCAGGGTAGCCGAGCCGTATCTGGTTGTCCTCAACAGTCTGCCGAAAATCGCCCTTGGCCCGGTAATAATCATATGGGCGGGAGCGGGTATGAAGGCAATAATCGTTGTTGCCCTTGCCATATCAATGATTGTGACGATACTGGATATGCTCAGCGGCTTTGTGAATACAGACAGGGAGAAAATTAAGATGGCGCAAACCTTCGGAGCCAGCAAGAGCCAGACGTTCCTGAAGATAGTATTTCCTTCAAACATCGGCAGGCTGCTCAATACCCTGAAGGTAAACATCGGCCTTTCCCTTGTAGGCGTAATAGCCGGAGAGTTTCTTGTCTCAAAAGCGGGGCTGGGTTACCTGATAGTGTACGGAGGCCAGGTGTTCCAGATGGATTTAGTCATGTGCTCGGTTATAATTCTGGCGATTGTGGCTGCTTTAATGTACAGATGTGTTCTGCTTCTGGAGAAGTATTTAAAAAAGTTTTTCAATTTCACTTCAGTATAGCGTGGGCCCGCAGGCAGCCCTTTGTTTTACATACCAGCCTGTAAGCCCACGCTCCAAAATCGGTAATAAAATGCGGCATCCGGGCTGCCGCAGATTAAGGAGAGGGTTATGAAAAAGAGTATATTTAAGTTTATTGCACCTATTTTAAGCATTTTANTATTTGCCGGTCTGGCCGGAGGCTGCGGCGGCAAAAAGGATACGGTCAAAATAACACTTAGTGAGGTAACCCATTCGGTCTTCTATGCACCCCAGTATGTGGCTATTAACAACGGTTTTTTTGCCGAGGAGGGCATTGAAATAGAGCTTATAAACGGACAGGGGGCCGACAAGGTTATGACGGCGGTAATATCAGGCTCCGTGGATATCGGTTTTGCCGGACCGGAGGCCGCCATATATGTATATAATGAGGGAAAGGAAGATTATGCGGAGGTCTTTGCCCAGCTGACCCAAAAGGACGGCTCTTTCCTTGTCGGTAGGTATCCTGCCGATGAGTTTGATTGGTCCGACCTGGAGGGCTCCCTGGTGCTTCCCGGCCGCAAGGGCGGAGTTCCCTATATGACCTTGGAATATGTGCTCAAAAGCAAGGGGCTCATTCCCGGCGAAAACCTTACCTTTGACGACAGCATCCAATTTGCGCAGATGGCGGGCTCCTTTGCTTCCGGGCACGGAGATTATGTCACGATTTTCGAGCCCACCGCATCAATGCTTGAGGCCGAGGGCAAGGGGTATATATTGGCCTCCATAGGAATGGAGAGCGGCGAGATTCCATATACGGCCTATTTCGCGAAAAAGAGCTTCATAGGGAAAAATCCCGAACTTATTCAGAGATTCACAAATGCCCTTTATAAAGCACAGCTTTGGGTTGAAGAGCACAGCCCGAGAGAAATAGCCGAGGCTCTGGCCCCGTCCTTCCCGGATACGGACATAGAGCTTCTGGAAACGGTTGTCACCCGCTATAAAGACATAGACGCCTATTCAAAAACTCCCGTCATGAAGGAGGAGGCCTTTGAAAAACTGCAGACTGTTATGAGCCAGGCAGGGGAGCTCAAGGAGAAGGCTCCCTTCAGCGAGCTGATTAACAACAGCTTCGCCGAGAAAGCGGTGGAGAGCATAAGTTAGCAACGCACAGGCTATGGCCACCCGCAAACAGGGCGGGTGGCCATAGTATTTCACCCAAGTCATTTATATTCTGTTTTTCTCATACCTGGCTATTGCCCGTTCAAAGGCTTTTTGATGATTGGCTGCGGATGTTCTGAGAACGGAAAATATGGTTTTAATATTCTCGGGCAGCTCATACCTTAAAAAAGTGTTATACATCTCAATAGTTTCCTTTTCCCGTTCCAGACCGCTTCTGTAAGCCTCCAGGAGGGTGTCCGGAACAACAATATCCTTTGGCAATGTGTTTTCCGGGATTTGCCACCCGTATTTTAGCAGCAGTGATTTTAAAACCGCCCCATGGGCCCTCTTGGCGCTTGATATGCCGGACAGGGGCCTGGTGTCGCCAAACTTTCTGATATAAGCGCCGTATAGCGCTATGGAACGGCACTCTTCCTGAAAAGCCCGGCAGAGTATCTGCTGCGTGGTGCTGCTCTGCGTTTCTGCAGCCCCTTTGGCGGTGCAGACTTCATTTATTGCCGCCGCGGGAGGTGAGTGCAGAAACACCGCCATAAGGGATGAGCAGATGAGGAGCAGTATTTTATGCTTTTTCATGTCAATCTACCTCGGATGGAAGTGATTAGTTTATGCCCGTAGTCTTTCCCAAATTTTGTTTTCAATACGCAAATAGCCGGACTGCCGCAAAGGACAGGCAGGAGTCACAGTTTTGCGGCAGCCCGGTCTATGTATTTTTCCTGATGTTAAAAACTACACCCAGGAAAGGGGACATTTCCAAGGTGAAACCTAGTTTATTTTCTCTGAATACCCCCTCCGCTCTCCGGAGGGTTTTTGTTGTTTTTCAATTTGCCATAAGCTACCTCTACGTCTTTCCCTCAAGTCGCAAAGCCTTGCTTGGCAGGCTTTGGGCCGACAGTTCCCCCTGTTTGCAAAGCCAACAGTTCAGAGGGAACCGGGGACGGGGCGCGCCCTTTTTGTAAATGCGTTTTGCAAAACGCATTTGTTCAGTGGACATTATTTAAAAACTCTCTGCTCATATGTTATCATCAAATTCCTTTCTCAGCTTCTCAAGGGCTCTCTTTTCAATCCGGCTCACATAGGATCGGCTGATACCGCATATGGCGGCTATCTCCCGCTGGGTTCTCGGCGGGTGGCCGTTCAGGCCGTACCTCAGCATGATAATTTTTGCTTCCCTCTCCGTCAGCAGCCCGGATATATGTTTCTTCAGGTTTATACAGTTTTCCTTCAGACTCAGCTTATCAAACATATTATCCTCTATGTAGAGTACATCCATCAGGGACAGGTTGTTGCCCTCCCCATCGGAATCGATGGCATCGGAGAGGGACAGATCGCCTGCCGACTTTTTCTGGCTTCTGAAATACATTAGTATTTCGTTTTCAATACATTTGGATGCGTATGTGGCAAGACGCACGCCCTTTTCAGGGTCATAGGTTGAAATTCCTTTAATAAGGCCGATTGTTCCTATAGATATCAGATCATCCTGGTCGCAATTATGGGTATAGTATTTTTTTATAATATGCGCCACAAGCCGAAGATTGTGCTCTATGAGAGTATTTCTTGCATCCATATCTCCCTTTCTGCACAGCTCCACATATTTTTTTTCTTCCGAAGGGTTTAGCGGGCGGGGAAAAGAACCGTTGCTGACACCAAGACGAAGGGTCCAAAACGCTGTGTTCAGCAATAAAAGAAAGGCGGCGGACAGCATAAGCATCAATCCTTTCGTTTTGTATGTTTCAAACCGACGGGGCGGCCGGTTTATACTTCCTGCCTATGCGCCTAAAGCTGCTTATTACAGTTTATTCAAAGGCGGCAAGTCCGCATACAAAAACAATAAAAATGATGAAGCATGTCTGTTTTCCGGGCAAGCCTCACCATTTTGAGATTTATGGGTTCTGATTTTTTAAAAAAATCTATATGTATATGGGCGCAATATCGGAACATTTTGCCATAATGCTGCGTCTAAAGGAAGAATACTTTCAGAACAAAGTAATAAAAAAACAAATGTTTGATTGACACAATTGGCAGGTAAAGGTAGAATAGCAGAGAATTATATGCATGTATTTGCACTTCTCAGTATTTGCAATGCCCAATCGGCAGCCAAAAACAGGAGGTAAAGATGAAGAAAGCAAAAACAAGAAAGTTAAAAAGGGCACTGGCTCTATTGTTGGTTGTTATAATGGCTGTGGCAATGCTGTCGGCCTGCGGCGGAAAAAACGGAAGTACCGACAATCGAAACTCGAACAATGGGCCGAAGGGTTATGTATATGTTCCGGAATACATATCCGTGCCATCTGAAATAACCAATATGCAGAGTGTTTCATACTTTGGCGACAAAGTCTATTTTACATCGGACGTACCAGTCGAGCAAAATGAACCGGAGGAGTCGGATGACTCGGGAGATTTTAGCATTATGCCCATTGGTCCCGGGTGGGGATATTATGGCATGACCGAGACAAGGTTGTTTAAAATGAATATGGACGGTACAGGTCTGGAGCAGCTACCCGGATATGTCAGTCCGCCAATTCCTGAGGGATCCATGGGGAATGTGGGCATTTCCGGAATGTGCATAGACGACCAGGGGAATATATGGCTGGCCGAGCAGGGATATTTTTATCATTTTGACGAGAATGGAAACTATGTGGACGACGGGAGAAGCATCGATGTCCGAAAACTGGATGAAACCGGTGCCGAGATAGGAAAGCTGGATCTCAGCTCCCTTCTTGAGCAAAATCAGTATTTTTACTTAAACGGAATGTCCCTGGATAAGGACAGTAACATATATATTTCAGACGGAAGCCAGGCAATATATGTATATGACAGTCAGGGCGTAAAGAAATTTGAATTGACGCTGGACGGCTGGGTAAACAATATAGTCAGGATGGGAGACGGTACCGTAGCCGTCACTACATATGAAGAACAAGGCAATGTATTAAAGCCCATAGATCCTTCCACGGGCGACTGGAAGGACAGTATTCCCCTGCCTGTGAATGCCTGGAACGCATATCCCGGCGCGGGAGAATATCTGGTCTTCTTCTCGGATGGAAACAATTTATACGGTTATAAGCAGGGAGCGGCCGAGGCGGAAAAGCTGCTCAGTTGGATAAACTGCGATATAGATGGCAACTCCATCACTTCCATGACCATCCTTCCGGACGGAAGAGTGGCCTGTGTAACCTCCAGCTATAACTTTGTAGATTATTCGCAAAAGCTTGAAATGGCACTGCTTACAAAGACGGATGTCTCTGAGATTCCTCAGAAAACATATCTGAGCATGGCCACATTCTATCTGGATTACAACCTGAGAGCAAAGGTTATAGAGTTCAATAAGAAAAACACCAAGTATCGCATAGAGGTCACGGACTACTCGGAGTATAACACTCAGGATGACTATACCGCCGGGCTTTTGAAGCTGAGTACCGAGATCATATCCGGCAATATACCTGATATTCTGTGCACCTCGAGACAAATCCCGGTGGATCAGTACATATCAAAGGGCCTGCTGGAGGACCTTTATCCCTATATTGATAATGACCCGGAGCTGGGCCGCGAAGCCATTGTGCAGGAAGTTTTCAAGGCAATGGAAACGGACGGGAAGCTCTACCAGATAGCCTCCAGCTTCGGAATCTTCACAGTAGCTGGCGATAAAAACAGGATTGGCAGCGAGCCGGGATGGACACTGGACGATTTGAATAATGTCCTGTCCCAGCTGCCGGAGGGCACAATGCCCTTTGCCCCCTATTATACGAGGGATTACATGCTTGAAACTGTTCTAGCGATGAATATGAACGAATATGTGGACTGGATTTCAGGCAAATGCAGCTTTAACAGCCAAGACTTCATCAAGCTCCTTGAATTTGTAAACAATTTTCCTGAAGAATATGACTGGATGTCCGGAGAATTTGTGGATGAAAATCAGCTGATTCAGAGCGGCCAGCTGCTCCTGCGAATATCCAATCTGTATAATTTCAGCGATTTACAGATGTACAATGCCATTTTGGGCGGAAACCTTGTGTTCAAGGGCTTCCCCTGTGAGAGCAAGGACGGTAACGCTTTGATAGTAGATTCGGGAATTGCCATGTCATCCAAATGCAGGGACAAGGAGGGAGCCTGGCAGTTCATGAGAATTCTGCTGACAGAGGAATATCAGAACGAAGGCTGGTTCTGGGGCTTCCCCACAAACAAAGCGGTGTTTGATGAAATGGTGGAGGAGGCCATGACTCCCACCACATATGTGGATGAACACGGAAACACAGTAGAGGAACCTAAAATGGAATGGTATGTGGACAACTCACCTGTAACGGTCTATTCCATGACCGAAGAGGAACACCAAATGTTCATGGACCTTCTGGCACGCACCGACAGGCTGATGACCTATGACAGCAGTATTATGGACATAATCCGGGAAGAAGCGGCCGTGTTCTTTTCAGGCCAGAAAACAGCGCAGGAATGTGCCGATGTAATTCAAAGCAGAGTGGAGATATACGTAAACGAACAGAAATAAATTCAGGCAGGTGGGTACGGTGAAGAAGAATAAAAATGGAAGAGCCCAAAGGATACGGGATTTTATAACAAGCGCGGGTTTTCTGGCTCCCAGCTTTATTGGGGTATGTATATTCTTCATCGTACCCTTCGGTGTTGTCATATATTATTCAATGATAGATAGCCCGCTTCATCACAACTTTGTATTTCTTGAGAACTTCAAAAACGTCCTGACCAACTCGGCCTTTAAGCAGGCTGCCAAAAACACCCTGACATTTTCGGTGACGGCGGTGCCTCTGGCGGTCGTGCTCTCCATTCTGCTGGCAAGCCTTCTGGAGCAGAAGATACCGGGCAAGAGTTATTTCAGGACGTTTTTTCTCAGCCCCATGATGGTGCCCGTAGCCTCCATCGTGTTGATATGGCAGGTAATGTTTCACTACAACGGGGCGGTTAATGAGTTTCTCAGGATATTTGGCATTGAGAAAATAGACTGGCTCAAATCAAATACATTCAGCCAGTCTGTTGTGGTAACGCTTTTTTTGTGGAAGAACCTGGGGTATAACATGATACTGTTTATGGCGGCGCTGAACAATATGCCCAATGACCTTCTGGAGGTTGCCGATATTGAAGGGGCAGGCAGCCTTTATAAATTCTTTAAAATTAAGCTCCGATACCTTTCACCCACGATTCTTTTTGTCACCATACTGTCCCTTATAAACTCCTTCAAGGTATTCCGGGAGGTATATCTGCTGTCGGGAGATTATCCGGCGGGCGACCTGTATATGCTCCAGCATTTTATGAACAATACCTTCAGATCTCTTGATTACCAGAAGTTATCCTCCGCAGCCGTTGTTATGGCGATTGTGATGATAATGATAATTGCTATACTCTTCATAATCGAGAATAGATATGGAAAGGATGTGGAGGGTTGATACGCAAAAAAAGACTTATTACGAGAGTGCTGTTCTTTATAATAGCCGCATTTTTCGCGATTGCTTTCCTCATGCCCACCGTTCTGACGATAGCCGATTCATTTATGTCCCAGACAGAGCTGAATGCAAAATATGGCATGGTCTTTTCAGGAACATCCGGGCTTGGCGGAACGTCATATATGGCTAAGAAGGTAAATCTTGTTTTCATACCGGACAAGGTCAGCTTCAGCCAGTATTCCACCGTGCTCTTTAAAAGTCCCGACTATCTTTTGAAATTCTGGAACTCGGTTATTTTGGTGGTTCCCATCGTAATATTTCAGGTGGTTGTGGCATCCCTTGCGGCCTACAGCTTTTCAAGGTTCAGAGGCAGGCTGAAGGAAATCCTGTTTTTTGTTTACATAATACTTATGCTCATGCCCTATCAGGTAACTCTGGTCCCCAACTATCTGGTAGCCGAGTGGACCGGACTTATCGACACCAGGTGGGCAATAATCCTGCCCGGTATTTTTGCGCCATTCAGCGTTTTCCTGCTGACCAAATTTATGCGCAGGATATCAGGCGCCCTGATTGAGGCGGCAAAGCTTGACGGGTGCAACGAATGGCAGATATTTATTAAAGTATGTATTCCGCAGTGCAGAAGCGCCCTGTATTCCATCGCAATGCTGGTGTTTATAGACTACTGGAATATGGTTGAGCAGCCCATAATACTCCTTTCGGACGTATCAAAGCAGCCCCTTTCCGTATTCCTGTCGAAAATAAATACAGGCGAGGTGGGTCTGGCCTTCGCTGTGGCCACCATATACATGATACCCTGTCTGCTGATGTTTTTACACGGTGAGGAATATCTCGTGGAGGGTATCACATATTCCGGCGCGATTAAAGGATAGGCAGCTTGAAGCAAAGCCATATTGCTCAGGCATCAAACGGGGATATTTCAAGCGTCTATTTGGGAGGTAAATAATTAATGACAGAAGAAAAGGTTAAAAAGAGAGCTTGGGTAAAAAACGCCGTCATTATATTTCTCGCGGTAATGCTGGTGTTAACCTTCTTTTCCAATACAATCATGAATCACTCTCTGCCCGAGGTGGCCACCACCTATGTGTCCTCCGGCACAATAACGGCAAAAATCAGGGGCAGCGGGAGAGTGGAGGCTTTTGAATCCTATGAAGTAAAGCTGAGCCAGACACGCACCGTGGATTCCGTGCCGGTGAGAAACGGAGATTTAGTCGAAGTGGGGGATGTGCTGTTCAGACTGTCCAGCGAAACCCCGGATCTTGACGCGGCTATCGACAGGCTTGACGAGCTGGAGTATCAGTATAAGGTCAAGCTTCTGAACATGACGGAAGCGGACTATGCCTCCGATGACCTCCAGCTGCGGTATCTGAAAGAGGATTTGGCAAAGGCCGAGGAGGAGAGAAGAGACGCTTCTGTTTCTGATGTGGAGCTGAGCGCAGCTCAAAGGGCTGTTGATATTGCAAAGAGAAATGTAGAAGCACTTCAAAACGAGATAGATGGCATAAAAGAAGAAAGAGATAAGCTGGGTACAGGGCAGGGAGCACCGCCGGATAACACCAAGCAGCTCGAAGAACTGCGTAACAAGATTTATGATAAAGAAAATGAAATCTACAAGGCAGAAAGTGAGCTGAGCACTGCTGTAACCAACAATGCAGCTTATATGAATATGCTCAGAGAATATACGAGAACCCATCTACTCAGGGATTATGTAAGAACAGAGATTTTAATAAAGCCTTATAAAGGTGATATAACTTATGTTACACCGCAGAATAATACATATAATGATTGGCTTTTGTATCTTAACGCAATTGCAACCGATAGCGTTCCGGACAGGTGGAAAGACTGGAAAGTAGACGTGTCCAGTGTTGACGAACTTGAAGCAATAATAGACAACGAGGTTACAAATACAATTGATGGATATCCGGAATTGATATTAAAAAGCAACATCAATAAATATCTCCCTGCGCAGGCACAGGAATTGAGCGCTTTTCCGGCAGGCTCTACTGAAAAGCGCATGAGCGAGGCTTATTATGAGATAGAAAACTTGAAAACTCAGATAGCGACCATGGATTCAGAGCTGGAGGCCTTATATAGGCAATTCAGTTCGCTGCTGTCAGACAAGGATTTTGAAAAATATGAGGCTCTCGAAGAGAAGCGAAAATCCAGAGAAAAACTCAAAAAAGCTGCCGAGGAGGAGCTGAGAGCTTCAGAGGAGGCCCTTGCGGAGCTTAAAGCAGACGAGGCGGAATGGGAAGCTGCCAATGAAAAGGTGAGGCAGCTGGAGCGTCAGCTTGAGGAAAAGCTTCTGCAACTCGCTAAGACTAAAAAGGGCGATACGAAAACTCAGGCTCTTGATGAGCTGGAGCTGGAAAGGCTCAGAAATCAGATAAGGGACGCGGAACAGGATGTATACGAGCTGAGAAGCGAGGCCGGCGAAAAAGAGATTACCGCTCCCGTTGCCGGCAAGATAACCAGCCTTAGCGTTTCGGCGGGAGATAAAATCGTATCTGATACCGCTCTTGTCACAATAGAGCTCATCGACAGGG
>JGI24712J26585_10002797_pt1 | contig 14072 bp, 18 predicted proteins | sample BioPla3DNA2_FD_26585 | JGI IMG/M metagenome (IMG submission 26585) | reverse complement strand
TGCGGCTTCGGAGCCGCCTGCCAAAATCACATCGGCTTCTCCGCGCTTTATAGCATACATCGCTTCTCCTACGGTATGGGTTGCTGTAGCACAAGCGGTGACAGCACAAAGGCTCGGGCCTTTAGCGTTATGCCTTATGGCGACATAAGCCGCGGACATGTTGCTTATCATCATGGGAATGAAAAAGGGGCTTACTTTATTCGGGCCTTTTTCTAACAACGTTTTAATACTTTGGAAGCTAGTGCCTATTCCACCTTCACCGCTTCCCAAATAGACCCCTACCTTGGTCGGATCTTCCTCGTTTAAATTCAATGCGCCATCTTCGACGGCCATATCGGATGCAGCAACAGCGAAATGAATGACTCTGTCTGTCCTTCGTATTTCCTTTTTGTCCAGCCATTGCCCTGGTTCAAAATCTTTAACCTCAGCAGCAATCCTCACCGGAAAATCAGAGGCATCGAAAAGCGTAATAAGCCCTACTCCGTTTTTCCCATCTTCCAAGGCCTTCCAATACACTTCTTTGCCAAGTCCGATGGGGCTAACGACGCCAATTCCTGTTATCACCACTCTTCTCAAAATGTTCACTCCTTCAGTATAGTGGAGTAAAGACTCTTAAAAAAGGGGGGAGATCCCCCCTACAAGAGTCCCCTATTCTTCCATGCCAAGCTTGGACTTAATATACTCCAATGCTCCTCCAACAGTTGTAAGTTTCTCAGCGTCCTCGTCGGGGATCTCAATGTCGAATTCCTCCTCGATGCCCATGATCAGCTCAACTATATCAAGCGAATCGGCACCAAGGTCCTCGACAAATGAGGCATCCGGGGTGATCTGATCCTCATCGACGTCCAGCCTATCAATAACTATCTGTTTAAGTTTGTCTTTTATTTCCTCTATTTGCATTATAGCTTCACCTCCTTCCCAAAAGTTACTGCATTACCATTCCGCCGTCTACTGCTATTACCTGACCGGTGATGTAGCTTGCTTCGTCTGACGCTAAAAAAGCCACTAAGTTTGCAATATCCTCAGGCTTGCCGGCACGCTTTAGGGGTACCTGGCGCAGGAATTCTTCTCTGTATCGATCACCCAACTGCCTGGTCATATCGGTCTCTATGAAACCAGGTGCAACAACGTTGGCCGTTATCCCTTTGGCCCCGTATTCTCTGGCGACGCTTTTAGCAAACCCTATAAGGCCGGCCTTTGCAGCCGCATAGTTGGATTGTCCCGCATTTCCAATTAGACCAACGACGGAGCTGATACATATAACCCTCCCCCATTTAGCCCTCGTCATATCGCGNATCGCTTCTCGCGTGCAATAAAAAGCAGATGAAAGGTCAGATTTTAAAACATCTTCCCATTCATCGTCTTTCATCCTCAGCAAGATATTATCTCTGACCACGCCGGCATTATTCACCAAAACGGAAAGGGNACCTAATTTATTTCGTATTGCATCTAACATATTTTTGACATCTTCTGCATTCCCGACGTCAGCGACGAATACATCAGCCTCAGCGCCCTGCCGCTTGATCTCGGCAGCAACTTCTTGGGCCTGTTTCTACTGAGGTCCTGCAATTTAAAGCTACTGNGTAACCCAAGCTTCCCATTTTAAGCGCTATGGCACGACCTATGCCCCTNCTAGCACCTGTCACNAAGACCACCTTAGAAACCGAAGTCATTCTACTTTAGCACCCCCTATAAAATCAAGGGCTTCTTTTAGTTTATCGGAACAANCCAAAGAATACACCTTCGCGTCTTTGATAGTTTTTTTGATTAATCCTGCCAACACGTTCCCAGGCCCGATCTCAAGAAAGGCGTCAACGCTCGAGGCTTTCATAAAAACAACCGATTGAGTCCACAGCACCGGATTATAACTTTGAAGAAGCAGGGCATTCTGTATTTCCTCAACGCTTTCAAGAGGTTTGGCATTCACGTTTGCCACTACGGGCCACTTTGGCCTACGCCACTCACAACTCTTAAAAGCTTCAGCCAGACCTTCCGCAACCGGTCGCATTAAACTGGAATGAAAAGGGGCACTTACATTGAGCATCAAAGCCCTTCTTGCACCTCTTTCCTTTGCGAGCTCCGCAACGCGCTTTACAGCTTCTGCGTGACCCGAGACCACAATCTGTTGTGGCGAGTTGTAATTCACCGGTTCACAAATACATTCAGCAGTCGAAACAAACTGACACAGCTCTTCTACAGCCTCTTTATCTAGGCCGATAATAGCTGCCATGGCACCGACGCCAAGAGGAACGGCCTGCTGCATCAGCTTCCCGCGGATGTTTACTAGCCTGACCCCATCTTCAAGCTTCAACGCTTCAGAAGCCACCAGCGCCGTATACTCCCCCAGGCTGTGACCCGCCACAAAGGAAGGGCCTAAATCTTCGGACATCGCTTTTAGCGCTTCAAAGGCAGCAATTGAGACGGTCAGAATAGCGGGTTGAGCGTACTCTGTCTTCGTCAACTCCTCCTCGGGTCCCTCAAAAATAATCTTGCTCAAAGGAAAATCCGAGCGCTTCATCAACACGCAAAAATACATCCCTTGAAACGGAGAATTCGTCATAGAAGTCCTTTCCCATGCCTACTTCTTGAACTCCCTGACCGGGGAAAGCAAATGCATAGGCCAATTGACTTCACCTCTATTCGTCACTTTTCATTTAATAAATAAGACTGCATCTGGCGGAGAACCCTTTCGGCATCGCTAAAAAGATCCTTTATTATCTCGGCCGCAGGCTGAATTTTTTTGACCATGCCAGCCGATTGGCCCGCCATGACAGATCCCCATTCAATGTCGCCTTCAATTACTGCTGCTCTTAGCCTGCCAGTCCCCAATGCCTCTAGCTCTTCTATAGAAGCGCCTTTGCTCTCGAGTTCATCGAATTTCTTCGTAAGCTTGTTCTTTATGCACCTGACGGGATGACCCGTAGTTCGTCCCGTTATGACCGTAGATCTATCTGTGGCTTTGATGATGGCCTCCTTGTAAGCTTCATGCGCCGGACTTTCAGTGGCACAAACAAAACGCGTACCGACCTGCACGCCCTCAGCTCCAAGCGCGAAGGCGGCAATGACACCTCTTCCGTCCGCTACCCCTCCGGCTGCTATNACTGGTATATCAACGGCATCGACGACTTGCGGAACTAAGACCATGGTAGTGATCTCTCCTACATGTCCGCCTGCTTCTATGCCTTCGGCGATGACGGCGTCAGCTCCCTGTCTTTCGACCCTTCTTGCGTGAGCAACGGACGCTATGACCGGAATTACGATGGTTCCCAAGGGTTTCAGCCTATCTATCACCTTCCCCGGACTGCCAGCTCCGGTAGTCACGATGGGAACGCGATTTTCGGCGACCACCTCTATCGCTGCTTCTGCCGTGGGAGACATTAGCATTATGTTTACTGCAAAGGGTTTGTTCGTCATCCTCCTGACCCGTTTTATCTCGGCATCCAATAGTTCCGGAGGCATGCTCCCGGCCGCTACAACTCCAAGGCCGCCACCATTGCTGACAGCAGCAGCCAGGTTGGCGTTTGCAACCCACGCCATCCCTCCCTGCGTTATAGGATACTCTATGCCAAGTAAATCTTGAACTCTAGTCCTCTTCAACATGGCCAACCACCTCATATCTCCATCAAAGTAGCTCCGTAAGTCATCCCTGATCCAAAGCTCACGAAAATGACTTTGTCGCCCTTTTTCACCTTTCCATCAACCAATGCTTCATGAAATGCCAAAAAAACTGAAGCCGCAGAGGTATTTCCATATTTATCTACGTTCAGTATTGCCCTTTCCACAGGAACCTCCAGACGCCTTAAAACACTTTCTATAATCCTATAGTTTGCTTGGTGAAAGATCCACCAAGTTACGTCATCAAGTGAAAGATCCGATTCCTCACAAAACTGCTCGAGAAAAAGAGGCAACACTTTGTTTACGAATTTAAAAACCTCACTTCCCTTCATGTGGATAGTATGAAGTTTCTTTTGAATCATCTCCACCGAAGCCGGACACTCTACTAAACCACCAGGGAGAATGATCAGGTCGCTTTTGGTGCCATCGCTTTTAAGAGAAGTAGATATTACATTATTCTTGCCGTCAGGACTTACCCCCAATACCATCGCGCCCGCACCATCGCCAAACAAGACGCAAGTAGCCCTGTCTTCCCAATTAAGCAACTTGGTCAAGACTTCGGCTCCAATCACCAGCACCTTGTCCCAAATAGATGACGCTATGCCAGCTGCCGCAAAGGACAGGGCGTAAACGCTGCTAGTACAACCCGATTGTATGTCGCTCGCCCCGGCATTTATTGCCTCCAACCTCCCCTGTACCTTGGCAGCCACAGAGGGAAATATGGTATCAGGCGTATTAGTGGCAACAATGACCATGTCAATTTCCTCAGGGCTCGTGGAAGCCGACTTTAAGGCCTCAACCGCGGCTAAATAAGCCAGGTCGCTCGTAACCTGATCTTCTGCAGCAATCCTTCGTTCAACTATGCCAGTGCGAGTGCGAATCCACTCATCGCTGGTGTCAACCATCTTTTCGAGATCGTAGTTAGTTAGAACTTTTTCGGGAACGTAAATACCGCTACCCAAAAGGGACACCGGCCTTCCCTTAAAAATAGTCACATTATATCCCTCCTCGATCTAAGCCATCTCTGATCAAATCGACGCCACGATGCACTACGAAATCCCTGGCAACTTTTAAAGCACTATCAATTGCTTTGGCCTTGGACCTTCCATGTGCCTTTATGACCACTCCATTTACTCCAAGGAGGGGTGTCCCTCCGTACTTTTCGTAGTCGAACCGCCCCCAAAGTTCCTTAAGCATGGGCAGAAAAAAGAGAAACCCAACCTTGGGCAGGATTCTTTGTTCCATCTCATCCTTTAAAAGCTTATAAAGTGCGTCACCAATGCCTTCCACGAACTTGAGCAAGACGTTTCCGGTGAATCCATCGCAGACGACCACATCCGCCACACCGAGGGGTATATCTTTTCCTTCGATGTATCCCATAAAGTCAATGTCCGCTTTGGCAAGCATATTTCTTGCCTCACACACAACCTCGTCTCCTTTGATTTCTTCCTCACCGTTGGAAAGTAAGGCAACGCTAGGAGACTTCACGCCCAAGGTATTTCTCATATAGATCTCGCCCATGATGGCAAATTGGTATAAATTGATGGGTTTGCACCGGATAGTAGCGCCTACATCGATAAGAAGCGTAATCCTGTTGGGAAGGGGTATGGGCACGCCCAATCCGGGCCTATCTATGCCCGGTATCCGGCCCAGGATCAAAACGCCTCCCGCCACGACGGCTCCCGTGTTTCCCGCTGATATGCATCCCTGCGCATCACCGCTCTTTACCATCTCCATGGCCATCCTGATGCTCGCTTTTTTCTTTTTCCTAAAAGCAACCATTGGGGATTCGTTCATGGCTATATATTCGTCAGTATGCACTACATGAATTCTTTTTGAAACAAAGGGCTCCGCGCCCTCTATTGCCTTTTCTATAAGACTGCCATTTCCAACCAGGATCACTTCCAGATCGGGATACTTAGAGCAGGCCACCATCGCCCCCAGGCATATCTCGCCGGGAGCGAAATCTCCTCCCATGGCATCCAAAGCTAAGATCAAAGCAATTCACCTCTATCAGCTGTACTCTCCGCACTAGGTTTCTTTTTACCCTCTTTTAGGGAAAACTTTCAAGGGCAACAACTATAAATCTGCCAACAAAAATTTCTTTGCCTTCTACTTTAGTCCTGACGCTCACAACATATTTGTTCTGTTTGTGTGTGCCAACCTTGGCTCTTGCCACTAATACATCTCCCACGTGTGCAGGGATCTTATACCTAATGTGTGCAGAGGCAGTGATGACGTAATCAGCTTCTATCACGGCTACAGCTAAGGACGTTGCTTGAGCATAAATGTGATGGTCTGCAACAAGATCGGTATGACGAAACGCCATATCCTTAGCGGTTTTAAGCACTGACAAAGCCCATTTGTTCGGCTGAAGCTCAAGCAGTTCTCCCACAACTTCCTCATATCTCAGGGAACGCAGGTGACTGGTCGCCTCTTCGGCCATCCTTCTCATTCTCTCTCTAAGCTCAGGTATCCCCAGAAGGGTCCTATCCAACCGAATGGTGCTTAAAGACACGCTCAACGCCTTCGCCAAGTCTTCATCGGTAAGCAGGGGATTCTCACCTAAGAGCTTCAGCATCTTTTGATGTCGACGCTTCCTATTATTCGAAGTTGACACATAATCAACCTCCAAATATTATCACCTGGTCTTAATAACAGGTATTATTGGCAAGTATATGCCAACCTTTCGAAGCGGTCAAGACATACTCAAAAAAACCATGTAAAAACTTATCAACTTTTCCCCAAAGTATCATTGAAAATCACTTAAAAACAAACTAACAGGGGAAAACTAGTTTTCCCCTGTTAGTTTGTCAGCAATAGGCTCTTACTTTTCTTCTTTTCCGGCAAGTCTTCCTACAGGACGACCTCGATAGTACCCACATTCGGGGCATGCCCTATAAGTCATCACAACTTCAGAGCAATGAGGACATGTAGTGAGCTCGGACCCTTTTAATCTTTTAATCCACTGGGCATGTCGCCTAGCGGCCCTTGCGTGAGAGACCCTTCTTTTTGGAACGGCCATGACTTTTCTTCCCCCTTTCCGAATCGCCTAACATCGCCATCGCTTTCTTTAACACTTCCAAGCGAGGATCAACCTCCATGGAAGCACAACTACAGGATTCCTCGTTTAAGTCCCTGCCGCAATGGGGACACAAACCCCGACAATTCGGCGAGCACAAAGCAATCGACGGCAAAGACAAGATAATACTTTCCCATAATTGAGGTGCTAAGTCAAGACTAGTGGGCCAAAAATCCATATGGACCATGGACATCTCTTCTTTCGACAACTGATGATCGGGCTCTAAGTTCGGAGGTCGCAAAGTGTAGATGTAATTGTATTGTCCCGAAATATCGAGCAAAACAGGCTTAAGACACCTAGCACAGGCAACCTCAACCTTAAAAGAAAGGCCCATATCGAGCTTTAGGTCCTCGTTGGCCCAATAGGCACATATCTCAAAATCTAAAGGAAATTTCAGAAGATATTCCTGTCCCCAGTAATCGACGATGCCATCAGGACGCCTGAACGAACAAGAGGCGTTGTAAATTTCTTCTTTTTTCACTTCTTCAAGGTTCAAGAGGTAATGCAAATCGAACCTATGATACAAAATACCTTGCCCCCTAAGAAAAATTTATATGTTATCCTAAGCTAACTTTGGCTGACCAACTGATAAGTGTCTTTGGCGATCACCAGCTCTTCGTTGGTCGGAACCACCAGCACCTTCACGGACGAATCGTCTTTACTGATATCTCCTTCTTTGCCACCCGTCATCTCATCGTTTTTACCTGGATCGCAATGCACTCCCAAAAAACCGAGATAATCGCAGACCTTGTTCCTTATAAGGGCGCTATTTTCCCCTATTCCTGCAGTAAATACGATCGCATCCAACCCCTTCATCGCCGCCGCGTAAGCACCGATGAACTTTGCAATGCCATAAGCCAATATCTCCACGACCAAAGTAGCCCGTTCATTTCCTTTTTCCATGGCTTCCTCTATATCACGCAGATCGCTGCTTATGCCAGTTAAGCCCCAAAAGCCGCTTTCCTTATGCAAAACGTGGCTCATCTGGGCAGGATTTAACCCTTCCTGTTCCATAATATGAAGTATAAGCGTTGGATCAACATTGCCACTCCTAGTGCCCATTATGACGCCTGGAACAGTGCCAAAACCCAAGGAAGTGTCGACGGAGACGCCACCATCAACGGCTGTTATCGAGCTTCCGTTCCCCAAATGACAGGTAACGATTTTGAGGTCTTCTATTGGCTTTTCTAAAAGCTGTGCAGCCCTATGAGCTACATAATAATGGCTAGTGCCGTGAAATCCGTATCTACGCCCCTTATAGGTCGTATAATATCGATAGGGGAGGCCATATATNTAAGCCTTNGGCGGCATTGTCTGGTGAAAGGCNGTATCGAAGACGGCAATCTGCGGCAAATCAGGGAGAAGTTCTTTCATCGCCCTTATACCCATGAGGTTCGCCGGATTATGTAAGGGGGCAAGGGGAACGCATTCTTCTATGGCTTCAATTACCTCGTCATCTATGACCACTGAAGAAGCGAACTTTTCTCCGCCGTGAACGACCCTATGCCCTGCCGCGGCCAATTCGCTCAAATTTTCTAAGACTCCATTGTTCTCGTCTAAAAGTAGATCAACGACGTATTTAAGGGCAACTTTGTGATTTGCGATATCGACGTCCTTTACAACGGCATTTGATCCCACTTTAGTGTGCTTGATCCTCGAGCCCTCGATGCCAATCCTTTCGACCAAGCCCTTTGCCGTCACCATCTCTTTAGGCATATCGAATAACTGATATTTCAGCGAAGAACTACCGCAATTAAGCACCAAAATTTTCACTTTACAGAACCCCCCTAAAAAAATTATTAATGATAAAGAGGTCGATTCGATGAAAGAAACCGTTTTAGGGATAATAGCCGAATACAACCCCTTCCATAATGGACATCTCTACCACATAAACAAAGCCCTGGAGATCACTAAGGCAAGCTGCGTCGTCGTTTCACTCTCGTCCAATTTTGTCCAGAGAGGAAAGCCCTCCATAGTGGACAAATGGGAGCGCGCAAAGATGGCTTTGACGCAGGGCGCAAACCTGGTAATAGAAATTCCCTCGGCCTTCTCATGCCACAACGCAGGCATCTTTTGTTCTGCCGGAGTCGATCTGCTTGCCGGCACGGGCATGGTCACGCATATCTCCTTTGGAATGGAAGAAACGTACTTCCATTCACTTAAAGGAACCATCGATATATTAATCGAGGAACCCCTTTCTTTCAAGAAAAAACTTCGTAATTACCTAAATAAGGGCTACTCCTTCGCAGAAGCTCGCTCGCGAGCCTTGGACGAACTTATACCGGGTGCAGGAAGGCTGCTTTCATGCTCAAACAACATCTTGGCCGTAGGCTATATGATGAGGATCGCCCAAAAAAAGTATCCCTTGATTCCCGTACCCATAAAAAGGATAGGCAAAGGATATCTGGACGAGGCATTGTCAGATATAGCAAGCGCGACAGCGATAAGGGAAGCGATCAGAGCAAAAGACATCGAAGAGATCCTTCCTTTCGTTCCCAGTGAGACCTTTTCGATCTTGAAAAAGGCCATGAAAGAAGGAAGATGCGCCATAAACGACGACTTGCTATTTAAGGTAGTGGTGACCTCCTGCCTGAGGGACTCACCGGGCAAGCTCGCAAATTATGCGGAAGTTAGTGAGGGCATCGAAAATAGGATCATTAAGGCCGCCAAGGAGGCACGTAACTGGCAAGAACTGATCGACATGATAGCTACCAAAAGATATCCAAAGTCTCGGGTACAACGCCACTTAATGCATATTTTGCTTTCCTATGATCACTGGACCAACAAGGCGGTTCAAAGGCTATCCGTCCCCTACATTCGAATTTTAGGCTTCGACGATAAAGGGCGTACGCTTCTAAAAAAAATGAAAACCGAAGCTAAACTCCCGGTCTTGAGTAGATTCAAAACCCTACCGTCACCTTACGGCGAAACCATAATGGCTTTAGAGTATAGGGCCTCGGAACTTTGGGAAATCCTTTGTTCAAATCCTCAAAGAAGAAAGGAAATCCGCCAAAAGCCCGTCGTCACATGAGATCTTTTGGGGGAAACCTTTCCCTTAGCCTCCTATACACCCCTGGAGGTACCATTCCCTGGATTGAGCCTCCGAACTGAAAGACCTCCTTTACGGCACTGCTTGAAAGGTAGGAATATTGAGCATCCGTCACGATGAATATTGTCTCAATCTCGGGTGCCAGCTCACGGTTCATGAGGGCCATCTGGAATTCGTATTCAAAATCGGACAACGCCCTCATTCCCCTCACNATAACACGGCAACGTTCCCGCCTCATAAAGTCCACCAAAAGGCCTTCAAAGCTTTTGACCCTAACGTTGGAGACATGGCTCAAAGCCTCACGAGCCATGGTTTTTCTCTCTTCAACGGTAAATGTAGATCTCTTTTGAGGATTAATCAATACGGCCAATATTAACTCGTCAAACAATGCGGCCGCCCTTTCAGCGACATATAAGTGTCCGTTGGTGATGGGATCAAAAGAACCGGGATAAACGGCTTTGAGCAAGACTATTCCACCTCCGCTCGGGGTCCTAAATCCAACTTAAATAAGGACAATACCGTATCTCCATAAGATCTTTCCTTAAGCAGCTTCCAGGCCTTGCAATGCAAGGGCAATTTTTCCCTCCTTGATCGCTCAAACACCAACAACGCATCGTGCATCAAAAGAGCTTCATATTTGGCTAAAAGCAACAGCAGTCTTTTTATCCAACCATGTTCGTAAGGTGGGTCGGCGAAGATTAAAGAAAATTTATATCCTCGCTTTGAAAGGCTCGGCAAGGCTCGCCTCACGTCCATGCAGAAAACCTCAAAGCTCTCTTTGTCCTCAGCCAATCTTCGCAGTTTGGTACATAACATGCGGTCGCTTTCGACTGCCACGACAGGCCTTGCGCCCCTTTTCCACGCCTCTTCAGCAATTTGCCCGCTGCCTGAAAAAAGATCCAAAAAGGCTTTTCCTTCTACATCACCTATTATGTTAAAAAGGGCCAAAAGAACCTTGTTAGAAGTCTTTCTCAAAGTGTTTTGATCTCCCTAACAATTTGCAAGGGTTGACCTTCTTATTTAAGACCCGTACTGCCAAAACCTCCGGCACCTCGACTCGTTTCGCTTAGATCACCAACTTCTTCGAATTCAGCCCTCGAAACGGCCGAGACCACCAATTGCGCGATGCGATCGCCCGCCTTGACCTCGAAGGGTTTTTTGCCCAAGTTTATCAAGATCACGCCTACCTCTCCTCTGTAGTCGGCATCGATGGTACCGGGAGCGTTCAATACGGTTACGCCGTGTTTTAAGGCAAGACCGCTGCGAGGTCTTATCTGGGCCTCGAAGCCAGAAGGAATTTCAAGGTAAAGCCCTGTCCCCACGATAGCCCAACAGCCGGGCTCGAGACGTTTTTCCTCGGCTGCCCTCAAGTCAACTCCGGAAGATGAAGGAGTCATATAAGCAGGAATGTCAAATTCTAAGGCATTGCCCTTTCTGAGGATTTTCACCTTTACTTGATTAACTTTCATGGTTACTCCCTTTTCGGTCTGGGGCGACGGCCTCTTTCTGTCTCTCTCTTCTTTGGCAAATTCTTGTTCAAAGAAGAATCCCTCTTTTTTTCTTCCTCTAAAAAGGCTAACATCTCGGGGCTCAAGGGGAAATCGTCCGGCCTTTCCAAGATCTTTCTCCTGCTCAAATTTACTCGACCGAGCTCGTCGATCTCCTTGACCACCACCAAAACAGGGTCACCCACCTTGAAAAAGTCCTCAATCTTTGGCACATGAGCGGAGCTGACCTCACTTATGTGAAGCAATCCTTCTTTACCCGGAAGCAATTCGACGAAGGCCCCAAAGTTCACCAACCTCGTCACCTTGCCGATGTACACCTCTCCGGGCTCAACTTCCTTCGTCAAGGACTTGATTATGGACATGGCCTCATTTGCTGCAGCTTCGGATGAAGCAGCAATGTACGCGATGCCCTCGTCTTCGATATCGATCTTGACGCCCGTTTTTTGGACGATACTTCTGATCGTCTTGCCACCGGGCCCTATGACGTCTCTGATCTTTTCGGGATCAATGTTCATCGTATATATGCGCGGGGCATATTGAGACAGCTCATCTCTTGGCCGCTCGATGACACTGTCCATTATCTCCAAAATTTGAAGTCTTCCCCTTTTGGCTTGTCCTAAGGCTTGGACCAATATTTCCCTNGTAATCCCGCCCGCCTTATTATCCATCTGGAGCGCCGTAACGCCGTCACAAGTTCCCGCCACCTTAAAATCCATATCGCCGTAATGATCCTCAAGCCCCTGAATATCGGTCAAGATGGCACACTTTTCTTCTTCTTTTATCAACCCCATGGCAATTCCGGCTACGCTTTTTTTGATTGGGACACCGGCATCCATGAGGGACATGGAAGCTCCACAAACGCTTGCCATGGAACTCGAGCCGTTGGACTCTAAAATGTCGGATACAACTCTTATTATGTAGGGAAACTCGGATTCAGGCGGAATTAGAGGTTTTACCGCTCTCTCGGCAAGAGCGCCATGTCCGATCTCGCGCCTGCCGGGTCCACGCATGGGCCTAACCTCTCCAACGGAAAAGGGCGGAAAGTTATAGTGCAACATGAAGAGCTTTGGCGGTTCATCCAGCTTAAGCCCGTCTAATATCTGTTCGTCCTCGCCAAACATTCCAAGCGTCGTGGCCACCAGTGCCTGCGTTTCGCCTCTGGTAAACACCGCAGAGCCATGAACTCTGGGCAAAAAGCCAACTTCGCACGTGATGGGCCTGAGCTCATCCATGGCCCTGCCATCTGCCCTCATTCCTTCGTCCAGAATGAGAGACCGCATTGCCTTTTTGACGAATTTCGTCACGACTTCAGAAATGTAACCCTCATGTTCGGGGTAGGTCTCTTTAAACTCTTCCCATGCTTTTTCTTCTATGGCCTTAATGGCGTTGCTGCGTTCTTTCTTGGCATGTATTTTAACGGCTTCGTATATTTCGCCATAAAGCTTTGTCTCCACGAATTCCTCTATTTCCTGCACCTTTAATGGAGCGGGCAATTCGTACTTGGCCTTTCCGACCTCTTCTTTCATTTTTAACTGAAAATCCACAAAACGTTTAATTTCCTGCTGAGCCAATTCCAATGCATCGATCAATACCTCTTCCGACACCTCGTTGGCACCGCCTTCGACCATGGTAATTCCTTCCTTGTGACCGGCCACCACTAGGTCGAGCTCGCTTCTTAGCATGTCTTCTTCCTGTGGGTTTACAGCTAAACGTCCGTCTATATAGCCAATGCGAACAGCCCCGACCGGACCATTCCATGGTATGTCAGAAATGACGAGCGCCACCGAAGCTGCGTTTATGGCCAAAATATCAGGGGGGTTAGCCTGATCCACCGACAATACTGTAGCGACAACATGAACGTCATTTTTCATGTGCTCAGGAAATAGCGATCTTATTGACCTGTCTATGAGCCTGGCGCTCAAGATGGCCGCATCGGAGGGCTTTCCCTCCCGCTTTATGAAACCGCCAGGTATCTTTCCAGCAGCGTAGAAACGCTCTTCGTAATCTACGAGCAGCGGGAAAAAGTCCACATCCTCTCGCGGCGTATCTTCCATGCACGATGTAACCAAAACGGCCGTATCGCCATGACGAGCATAAACAGCACCGTTAGCCTGCTTAGCAAGATATCCCGTCGAGAAAGCGAACGCAGCCCCTCCTACCTCTATCTCAAAACGCATGCAATTTCTCCTCATTAAATTTTCCATCAAATTCTCCATCTTTAACGACGCAGTCCTAATTTTTCGATTAAAGTTTTATACCTGTTAAAATCTTTCTCCTGCAGGTATTTAAGGAGCTTTCTTCTTTTTCCCACCATTTTGAGCAGCCCTCTTCTTGAGTGAAAGTCCTTTTTATGGACCTTCAAGTGCTCTGTAAGGTAGCGAATGCGATAAGTAAGAATAGCTACCTGCACTTCGGGCGAACCCGTGTCGGCGCTGTGAATTCTGTACTCCTCGATAATCTTCTGCTTCCACTCTTCCATCACAAAATCACCTCGTCAAAAAAATCCCTTGACCAAGAAGGACGTTAACCGAACCACCTAGTCGAGGGTATGTGTCAATATTAACATCACAACTAAAGCGACGCAAGCACCTCTTGCTCTATTAAATTCTGCTTTAATCTCTTCTGGCGCCTTCTTTTCTAACCTTCGCAGTTGGCTTCGGACAAACTAACACACGTCTGCGGGGCTCTTGCCCCACCGAACGCGTTTCTACGCCATCCATTGACTGCAACGTCATATGAACGATCCTTCGCTCCCAGTTTGACATGGGTTGAAGCCCTACAGGCTTGTTTTTGTCAATAGCTTTTTTTGCAGCGGATG
>JGI24712J26585_10002796_pt1 | contig 14075 bp, 10 predicted proteins | sample BioPla3DNA2_FD_26585 | JGI IMG/M metagenome (IMG submission 26585) | reverse complement strand
CTAATTGGGGCGATGCGATTGTTTGGTCGGAACTACATCATTCAACTACTTTTTACACTCCTTGGAACTAACTTTCCAGACACACTTTTTGCCTATAACCCTAATAAGCGTAGAGATTGATAAAGATGATTGGAGACAGATTCATTACGGACTGTCTTTTTTTGTGTGGCGTTTCCCGGTCACATAAGAAAGAAGTCTATCTTGGATGTAATGAAAAAGGGCGCTTGGAGGTAACCCATCTAAAGTAGCGGAATTCATGTATTCACTAATCAGCTCTGTAGGTAACTAATTTGAATGTTGTTAAGAAAAAATGGAGGTGTGCGCCAAAAGGTATAGGAGACTGCGTATTTTGTCCGGCGCAGCAGACAAAGTGCGGGAACACTGTGTTTGAGATAACGGATACTGTTGTCTGACTGAGGCAAGGGTTGGCCGAAGCAGAGGACACTATTTGTCCGCTTAGTATGCGGATACTTCTAAAGAGAATAACCCAAACAGGGAAAGGTACTTGCTGAGGGAGCTCTTGGCAGGTGTATGAGAGTCATCAGGCTATGAATGTCGAATGTCGGGTGTAACGGGACAGCTTGCTGGCACGGTACAGCCGGGATTCGTTGCTGTGTATGAGAAAATCCGTTATACAAATATGTATTTCAGTTTCTGATTACATGAAAATCAGACATTCATAATCATGATATTTCATCGTTCTGAGCAAAAATCAGCGTGTATTCATGTGATAGAGAGTCTCTTGTCCGGGGAGACATTGCCCGCTACCTTGCGATGACGGAGGTTAGCATGGCCGATCTAGGAAAAGCTCTAAGTCTTTCAAAAACCACCATGTATTCACGATATAAAAACCCCTCCAGCTTTACGCTGGGGGAGCTTAGGACGCTGGAGCATTTGTTTCAAAAGTTTTTCGGCAATAAATAGCGTGTGTTTATTTATCTGTTTAGGGCGGTCAAATCTTTCGTTGGTAATATACTGCCTTGCCCTCTATTACAAACGTTGTTTGGGTAGAGATACTGTCAATTTCCATTGTGCCATCAGTAATATTGATAGTTATCGGGGAGTGATGATGATTGGCGGGCACAAGCAAGTAGCCGTTGCTCTGAGGATGGATATATCTGATGAGCAACTGATTGCCAACACGCACCGAGACGATATCTCCCTTTTGAATCTCTTCAGCAGGGGAAAACCAGACGGTATCTCCCGGATACAAAAAGGGAATCATCGAATCATCCGTTACCAATAAACTATATGTCGTTTCACCAATTAAAGGTTTAGGGAGGGGTGCTACATTGACTTCGGCGCTATTGAGGCTGTGCAGCATTCCAACGGATAACTCCAAAGCTTCAGCCAGCAGGGCAATCTTTTCTGAACTGATCTTTTTTGTTATGCCGCTTTCCCAACGATGTATGGTCGCACGGCTGACACCAACGATTTGGGCAACTTGTTCCATTGTCATCCCCAGTTGTTGCCTTTTGTCTCTTAGAAGGTCACTAAGGTGCATTTTTGTCCTCTTTCTTATACATTTCACCTTTAGCGGAATGCAACTTAAAGCTAATATTCTTAGTAAGATTATCCCATATCTGGAGTTTGATGTCAAAACCTTAATGGTTTAACAACATGTTTTTTTAACTCTGTCTTGAACCAGCTGTTACGCTATGTTACAATAATAGTGGAACAAACGGGATTATTGTTTTATAAAAGGCTTGAGCGTCTTTTTAGGAGTATATACGATAAGCCCGCATCGTATTGTTATCAGAATCTGACATAATTTAAATATACCTGAGGACTTAGAAAAAGGAAGGAGGTGAGCGCAGCATGGCAAAACCAATTAAAACAAAAGCTGGTACTTGGCGGATTCAGGTTTTTATGGGATATGATGCCGATGGAAAACGGGTGTACTTCAAAGAAACTCTATCAACTTATAAAGAAGCATCTCAGTTAATCGCAATAAAAGAGCTGGAACGCAAATCAAGCAGTGGAGTTTGTAGCAATATAACAGTTGAGGCAGCCATTAAAAAGTATATCGATTCTGTAGATGCTGTGCTTTCTCCATCCACTATTGCTGGCTACGCTCAGCTTGCAAGAAATGCTTATGGCCCTATTAACGCGATTAAGCTTCCTTCCCTAAGCACAGCGGATGTCCAGCGTTGCATCAATATCTATGCCAAAACCCATAGCCCAAAAACAGTTTCCAATGCTTACGGATTGTTGCACCGTGCCTTGGGGTTTTCTGGAAAGCGGGATATTTACAAGATTACTTTGCCCCAGAAATATAAGCCCTCTATCACAATTCCAACTGACGAGCAGCTAATTACCCTGATTGAACTGACTGAGCATCCGGGAATGCGGCAAGCTATTTTGCTCGCTGCTTTTGCTGGCTTGCGGCGTTCTGAAATTGCTGCATTGAAATGGGATAGTATTGATTTTCAAAATTCTACCGTTACTATTTTAGAAGCAATTGTCAAAGGAAAGGATAGGAAGCTTTATGCAAAAGGAACAAAGACTGATTCATCACAGCGTACAGTTTTGGTTGGTCCTGAAATTATGAAAGGTTTTGCTGATCTCAAAGATTTAGGCATGGAACAGCCTATAGGCTTGACCCCTGATGCCATTACCAGACGTTTTGAGCGCACATGCAAGAAGGCAGGTTTTGTGGGTCTTACTTTTCATGGTTTGCGGCATTATCAAGCTTCAGTGATGATGGCCGAAGGCATCCCCGATAAGTACGCTATGGAGCGCATGGGACATGCCACAACCAATATGTTGAAAAATGTTTATCAGCATACGATGTCTGATATGCAACACAAGCTATCTACGAAACTGAATGAAAATATCTCCAACCGAATTGCACAAGCGACTCAAAACAATGCTGAACAGTATGAGCAGTTGTCTTTCTTTAGTGAGACTCATTAGATGTGTGTAGAAAAACTTGTTTTTACGACTCAATACCGGGTCGTTTTTCATTTTCAAAATTGGTGCATAATTGGTGCATGGGGTTCCAAAACAGGGGAAATCAGACCAATTTACCGAACTGCTGTTCAATATTCCGAACTCGAAAAACCCTTATGGTATATAACAAAACGGGGAGGCCATGTAAATTATGGCCTCCCAGATTGGTGGAGGTGAGGGGAATCGAACCCCTGTCCGAGAACACGCCAACACCGTTTTCTACGAGCGTAGCCTATCTATTACGATTCCCCCGCCCAAGCGCCGAGTGGCAGGCTCTTGGGGTCGGTAGCTTCATCGTTCGGGTACATCGCAAAGCTTAGATGCACCAGTTCCTCACATTATTGACGCCGATTGTCTTAAGCCGTGAGCGCTCAAGGTCGACGTTCGGGCCTTAGGCCGCGAAAGCGTAATTCTGATTGTTGTCAGTTACTTTTATTTCCCCGTTTTAACGTGGCCAGGGTCCACGGCTCGCTTACAGTGCCTCGTCCATCCCCGTCGAAACCAGTGCACCCCCATATTGGCGGAAAGTGGGTTAGCCCGAATGCTGGCGCAAAGCCCTGTCCATATCTCTTTGGGCATCACGTTTGGCCATATCTTGGCGCTTGTCGTGCTGTCGTTTACCCACACAGACGCCCAGTTCCATTTTCATTCGCCCATTTTTGAGGTAAATCTGAAGGGGAATGAGGGTGTAGCCCTTTTGCATGACCGCTGCTTGCAGCTTGCGAATCTCGCTTTTGTGAAGCAAAAGACGCTTGGGACGAAGGGGGTCAGTGTTGAAGTAGCTGCCTTGTTCATAGGGACTAATGTGCATGGAGTAAACAAACACTTCGCCGTCTTTAACCTGGGCATAGCTTTCTTGCAGATTTACTCGCCCAAGGCGCATGGATTTAACTTCCGTGCCCTTCAGCTCAATGCCCGCTTCGTAGGTGCTTTCCACGAAATAGTCGTGCCTGGCACGGCGGTTTTGCGCAACCGGCTTTCTGCCTGAGCGTTTTGCCATAGTGCCTCCTTTCTACTCGTAAATCATACCATATTTTAAGGATTTTTAACAGTTTTCACACGATAGTCGGGACTTTTTCCATAGAAAAACATACATTGCTGCAAAAAACCGGCCATATGTGGGTATTTTTCTTCAGGGAAGCGTCCGCCATATTCCTGCTCTTCCACCCGCATAATCCATACGTCACGGGGGAAGGCTTCCATGTTGTGGTAAGCAAATAAAGAAACACAGGAGGCAACTTTGACACCTACGCCGGGAAAGTGGCACAATTCTTGTACCAAGTCTTGATGATTTAACTGATACAAGGCGTTTAAGTTCACCTCGCCCGAAGCTACCATTTGAGCGGTTTTTTGAATGTAAGCCGCCCGATAGCCGACAGCGCAATCCTGTAGGCATTGAAGGTTAGCATTTGCAAGTGCCTTGGGGGTGGGAAACAGGTACCTACTACCCAGTTTTTCACCGAAGCGATCCGCAAGCTTTTCCACACAAATGCGAATGGCTTTGATGCTTTTGCGCTGGCTGATAATAAAAGAAATGAGCGTTTCAAAAGGCTCTTGGTTAAGGATGCACAATCCCTTGGAGTAGGCACAGGCCGTTTGCAGGAAAACATCATCAGGATCTACAGAAGCAAGGATGGCGGGATAATCGGTTTTTAAATCAAAGTAGTGTTTCCAAAAGGCTTGGTCGTTATCGCCTTTGACAACAATGGAGTCGCCCTCGTGATAGACAAGAACATGACGACCGCTGGCGATAATTTCAAAACCTTTACCACTTGGCGTCATGCGGAAGCACTGGCCGCTGTCGGCAATTTTGGCAAGGTTTAGGTATCGTCCGTCAAGCTTCATGGTGGGCTTCACTTTTGGTAGGCAGTAGCCGCCGCCAGCGTCCACGGCGGTAGAAATACACGTTTACCAAAGCGCCTGTGACCCAGCTGATAACCATGGAAACATAGACCATTAAGGGCTCGCCCAGCGGATTTTCCGATGTTTTTGATAGGCCTACCAAGGCATAGGCAAGCGTTGTGCGTACTAAAATAGCGGTAAAAAGCGAAATGCCCATGGGGGTTACGGTGTCGCCAGCTCCTCGCATTACACCCGACATGGTTTGGGTAAGACCCATGGCTAAGTAGCCGGGCACTAAAATGTACATAATGCTCATGCCCCAGTCGATGACTTCCTGCGTTTTGGTAAAGATACCAAGCATCCTGCGGCCAAACAGGAGAATGGCGCAGGTTAACACAACAGACGTGGAAAAAGCCAGCTTAGCGCCTTGTACGGCGCCTTGATGTAGCCTATCGTACTTTTTAGCGCCTACATTTTGCCCGATGAAGGTAGTCATGGCGCTGCCAAAGGAAAAGCTTGGCAGCATGGTAAAGCCATCTACCCGTTTGACAATGCCGGTGGTAGCAAGGAACATGGGACCAAAGCTGTTTTCAAGGCGTTGAATCAGCAACATAGCAAGGGAAAAGGCTGCCTGCGTAATACCGGTGGGCAAACCCAGTTTAATCATGTCAAGGGTGGTTTTTTTGTTGAGGCGAAGGGTTTTTCGGTTAATATCAAACAGCAAAGACATGTTTTTTAGCTTGATGAAACAAAGCACGGCGGAAACGCCTTGTGACAGGATGGTAGCAAGCGCCACGCCTGCCACTTTCATATCAAACTGAATGACAAACCAGAGATCCAGCACAACGTTCAAGAGAGCGGCAATAATCAGGAAGCCAAGGGCGGAGAGTGAATCGCCCAAGCCCCGTAAAATGCCAGAGAGCATATTGTAAAACATGGCGCCTGAAACGCCGGCAAGGTAAATATTCAGGTATTGACTGGTCCATTTGATGATATCGGTGGGTGTGTTAAGTAAATCTAATAGCACCGGCACAAGAGGGATGCCAACGCCCATGATAATAAGCGAACTAATCAAGGTAAGGGTGAGGCAGTTGCCAATGACAAGCGACAAGTTTTTTCGGTCTTTTGCGCCATAGCGCTGTGATACACGGATACCTGTACCGGTTGCTATGCCCACCATGAGCGCCAAAAGCAGGTTGATAATGGGCATGCTGGATGTTACTGCCGCAACGGCGTCATCCCCTACATATTGGCCGACAATGGCGGTGTCAACGGCGTTATACAGCTGTTGTACCAAGTTTCCAAGCAGCAAGGGGACGGCGAACATGAGAATGTTTTTCCAGGGGCTGCCTACCGTCATGTCTCGAGGGGCGAAAAGGGCTTTTAGTTTTTGCATGCATTTATCCTTTCGTTAGATAGGCAACATTATATCAAAGGATACAGAGGGGAGCAACTAAAGAACATAAAAAGAGAACCGCCGGAACGGTTCTCTTTTGTGTGTTGATTAAAGCTGCTTTAGGCGGAGATATACTCTGCGGATTATTTCTCCGATTCCTTTTCTTCGGCTTCGGGGGCTTGTTCTTCTACAGGCTCCTCAACAACCTCCTCAGCCGGTTCCTCGACAGGTTCTTCAGCAGGCTCTTCCGCCGGTTCCTCGACAGGCTCTTTGGCCGGCTCCTCAACAACCTCCTCCGCCGGTTCCTCGACAGGTTCTTCAACTTGTTCTTCAGTCGGTTCTTCAACAGGCTCTTCCGCCGGTTCCTCAACAACCTCCTCAGTCGGTTCTTCAACCTGTTCTTTAACGGGAGTTTCAACTTCTTCACCCTGCTCTTCTACAGGCTCTTCTTCCAAATCATCGCCGGGGATAAATGTGGAATAATCAAAGCTGGGGTCTTCCATCGCTTCACGGATGGACAGGCTAATGCGTTTGGCATCGGGGTCGACGTTCAGCACCTTGACGGCAACTTCCTGACCGGGCTTTAGTACGTCTTCCACCTTGTTGATGCGGTTGACAGAAACTTGTGAAATATGGCATAGACCGTCAACGCCGGGCTCAAGCTCGATGAATGCGCCAAAGGGACGAATGCGAACGACCTTGCGCACCAAAATGCTGCCGACGGGGTACTTTTCTTCCACATCATCCCAGGGAGTGGGCTGCAACTGTTTGTAGCCAAGGCTGATACGCTCACGCTCGGGATCAAGCGCCAGAACCAAAACATCTACTTCCTGATTCTCTTTGAATACATCCCTTGGAGAAACATTGCGGTTCCAAGAAATATCAGTAATGTGAATAAGTCCATCCACACCGCCCAAATCAACAAAGGCGCCAAAGTTGGTGAAGCGGCGGACGATGCCCTTGACTACGTCACCCTCGGCCAGGCGCGCCCAAACTTCGGCCTTGGCCTTGGCTTTTTCTTCTTCCAAAACCAGTTTGCGGCTTGCAACCAAACGCTTTTTGTCGTTGTCCAGCTCAATAATTTTGAGTTTCAGGGTCTGGCCGACAAACTGACCGACATTTTCCACATAATGGCGGGCAAGGTGGCTGGCCGGAATAAAGGTACGTACGTTACTAATAAAGGCGATCAGGCCGCCCTTAACGGCTTGCTTACCAATACCCTCAACATATTCGCCGGTTTCATACTTTTCGACAAGCTCTGCCCACAGTTTTTTGTTGACAATGTTACGCTGGGAGAGGATTACGTTGCCCTCGCCGTCGTTCAGTCTGATGATTTCTACTTCGATGGTATCACCTACTTGGACGTCTTCGTCAACCATATCACTCTTTTTCAAAAGACCGTCAGCCTTATAGTCGATATTGACACTGATCTCGTCTTCGCCAACCAAGACAACTTTGCCTTCAAGAGTTTGTCCGGTACGGATGCGCTCAAAGTTGCTCACGGCCTCTTGGAGCATGTGCATATCGCCCTTGGGCGCTTGCTCCTTGGGTTCCTGAGCTTCTTCTTGGATGGGTTCTCCCTGAACCGCTTCCTCTTGAATTACTTCTTCTTGAATTACTTCTTCTTGAATTACTTCTTCTTGAATCGCTTCTTCCTGGACGGGTTCTTCTTCAGCGGCTTCTTTCTGAATTGCTTCCTCTTGGACCGCTTCAACCGGAACCGCTTCTTCTTGGGCAGTTTCTTCTTGAATAGCCTCTTGCTGAACGGGCTCCTGAGCCTGCTCCTCGACGCTTTCAGGCGTCATCTGATCGATTTTCTCGATGTCGTTCATGGTGATTACAACCTCCTTAAGTGACCAATCCGGTGTGGATGCGCCGGCGGTTATTCCTATTTTAACCCCTGAGGGTCTGCAGTGAGACGGGAGATCCGCCGCACGTTCCACCAAAATGGTGTTTGGGCACCAACTTAGGCAAGTTTCAAACAGTTTGCGGGTGTTGGCGCTATTTTTGCCGCCGACAACGATCATCCTATCGCTTCTTGTGGCAAGTTCCCTGGCTTCTTCCTGCCTTACCTTGGTTGCCGAGCAAATGGTGTTGGATACAAGTATGCCTGGGAAACGTAGCTTTAAATGTTCGACCAGTCGCTTGAACGTTTCAAGCCGGAAGGTTGTTTGGCTCACGACCAAAGCATCCTTACAGGAGGGGGGGAGGGCATTTACATCTTTGATATTTTCCACAAAGTGGACTTGCCCTTTGCACCAGCCGGCTGTACCGATAACTTCGGGATGTCTCCTGTCGCCAATCAGGACGATGGGCAGCCCGTCTTTGGAATAGTTTTCGACCGTTTCATGCAGACGCTTGACAAACGGGCATGTACAATCGATAACTTCAAGCGCAAGCCCTAAGGCTTCGTTGTAGACTGCCTCGGTTACCCCATGGCTGCGGATAATCAGAACGCAGCCTTTGGCATCTTTGGGTTGTTCAACGGCGATGAGACCCTCTTTTTCCAATGCTTTGACAGCATCGGGATTATTGATTAGGGGACCGAGCGAGCGGCAGGCAAGATTTTTTTGCCTGCAGACCCGCGCCGTTTCAAGCGCTTGATTGACTGCGCTGCGCACACCTGAGCAAAAGCCTGCGTGCTTGGCGACCTCAATCGACAATCTTACCCTCCCAAAATACACCAAAATCGAAAATTCGTCAAGGAAAAATGCACAAAAACTTCATTTTTTGCTTTGTTCGTGCTGGGTTTTCATTTGATGCGATGCTTCAAGGATGCGGTTGTTCAGTTCAAGGCAGGTATCCTTGTTGACGCCGCTTGCCGCAAGCTCAGTTGTATCAATAAATTCGCCCACATAAATATCGGTCACACGTAGGGGGCGCAGCTTGCCCGTGATGTAAATGGGCAAGATCTTGACCTTGCTTTGTAAAGCAATCAGGGCGGCGCCGGTGTACATTTCTTCCATCATGACTTCTTTTTTACGGGTACCTTCGGGAAAAATGCACAGGACATGACCCTGCTTTAAAGTTCTTAGGCAAGCCCGCATGGCTACCATATCGGTTGAGTGACGCACCACGGGAATCATGTGCAATTTATCAACAATCCAGCGTAAAATCCGGTTGTTTCGCAGGCTGCTTTTTCCCAGAAAGCGGATTTCATACTTCTTGGTAGCGACAGCGATGGCAATGGGATCCAGCAAGGTCATATGATTGGCGACAATCATGAAGGGGGCATCCATTGAAAGCCTTTCTTTGCCATGTACCCGGAAAGGGTAGAAAAAAAGAGCTAATATTCTCAAAACGACCCGCGCAAAAGTATAAAATGGGGTTTTAGGAGGGTTGGTTTTATTGTTTTCCATAGGTATCCTCAACAATTTGTAGAATAAGATTTAGGGTTTCTTCAAACGTTAGATGGTCAGTGTTAATAAGCACTGCGTCCTCCGCTTTTTTAAGGGGGTCAACTTCTCGCTTAGTATCTTGTTCGTCACGGGCTATGAGGCGGGTGAGAACTTCCTTGCCTTGAGGGCTGCCGGGGTCAATCCCGATTTGTTTGCAGCGCCTGTATGCACGTACCTCTGGCGAAGCTTCCAAGAAGATTTTGGCTTTAGCATCCGGCAGAACCACTGTGCCAATATCCCGCCCATCCATCACCAAGGGGATTTGGCGGGCTATTTCCTGCTGGCACTTAACCAAGTACCTACGTACCTGCTTGTAACGGGATACAGTGGAAGCGGCAAGGCCCACTTTCTCATCCCGTAAACGGTGATTTACATCTTGGCCGTTTAAAAGCGTCACTTGCTGGTTGTTTTCGTGTTTCACATCAACAATACAATCGCCATTTTCAATAAGCTTGACCACAGCGTTTTCATCGCTGGGTTCAATGCCTTTTCGCAGAGCGCATAGCCCCACAGCCCGATACATGGCACCTGTGTCGATATGAAGGATGCCCAGGCGCTGTGCCAAGGCATCCGATAGGGTTGATTTTCCGGCGCCCGAAGCGCCGTCAATGGCAATGGTTATCATTTGATCATGGACTGCGTTATGTCCCAGCCTGCCAAAATGGCGTTTTGGTGAGCAACGGCATAAGGGCCGGTCTTTTCGGCATCGCTCATTTCCCTTGGGAAGTGAATGCAGATATGACCTTGCAGGTTGTTATTGGGATTGTGGTCTACTTCATGCCCACGGGAGTGGGTAGAAGCCATATATACCCTGCCGTCGCTGAAAATGACCCAGACGGGACGGGGCGTCCAGTTATCTTTGCCAAGGGCGGCTTCCATTGTGGCCGTATCTTCTGCGGTGATGGGCTCACCATCGGCATGGGCGCCGTTTGAAAAGATATTAACATTGTAGTGTTTGCCCGACATAAAATCATAGATGATTACGCGAGGCATGGACCTTGCACGGGACTTCACTTCGGTACTCCACATGGCAAAACGTACTTCACTTGCTTTTGGGGCGGTAAAACCCTGGGGGGTGGGGGCAACGGTTATGCTGCCCGCTGTAATGTCACCTGGAATAATCAGGGGTGAAGCGCTGTTGCCAATGGCATTTGATGAATTGAGTTTGGCCCAAGTAAGGGTACCCACGACGCTGTCGGCGGTCAAGCTGTTTCTCTTTTGAAAGCTTGAAACTGCAAGGGCGGTGGATGGGCCGAAAATACCGTCAATACCACCTTTTAGGTAGCCTAAGCGATAGAGTATCTGCTGCAATTGCTTGACATCTTGGCCTCTGTCCCCAATACGCATGGTGCGATTAATATTACCCGATTGCGACAGGCCAGGTTGCACTGGCAGGTTACCGGGCGCGTTTGCGCCATAGAGGGCGTTAAAAGTTTGCTGGCCTGCAATACCGTCTGCCTTGAGTTTGGCTGCTTTTTGGAAAGCGGTAACGGCACGGGCGGTTTGTGTTCCGTAGATGCCGTCGGCTGTGCCGGAAAGGTAATTTAAGGCAATGAGGCGGGCTTGAAGGGCTTTGACCGCTTCACCCGTTGAACCAATGCGCAGCGACTGGCCGGGCGCCGGTGTTGCTGTGGCGGCAGGCGTGTCGCTTTTTAGGCTCTGCCAGCCTGACGGCACGCCGTCTGCAGCGCCGATAGCCGTATCCCGATAAAGGGCACGCTGGGTATTCAGATCGGCGATACCTGAAGAAGTGAGTCCATTGTTACGCTGGAAAGCCCGGACGGCTTCGATATCGCTGTTTGAATAAACGCCGTCAACAATGGCTTGGGTGTAGCCAAGAGCAATGAGCCTGGTTTCCAGCTTGGTTACCGCTAAGCCACGGGTACCCTTGGTCATGACGATAACGTTGTTTTCGTTGAGCTCAAAATAATAGTCGCCGGATTCTCCTGGAGAGGGTGTTGCCAAAATTGTATTGAGTGATAACCAAGTGAAGGAATCCATTTTGCCCGTCTGGCGAATGGAGTGCGCCTTCTGATAGGCTTTGACGGCGTTTGCTGTTTTGCGGCCATAGATGCCATCAACAGCGCCAGTATAGTAGCCAAGGGCAGCCAAGGTGGTTTGTAGGCTTTTAACTTGTGCGCCCTTGTCGCCGATGCTCATGTCAGGATTTTCAATGGGTGGAAGAATAGCAAGGGATATTTTGCGCCCTTGGGCGTTTCTGGGTTTTCCCTCATACAGCAATTGCTGCATTTCAGGCAAGGCAATACCCGTTGCTTTATAACCGTTTTTGTTTTGAAAGTTTTGAACGGCTTGGGCAGTGACTGAACCAAACAGCCCGTCGATTTTATCGGAATAGAAGTTGAGTTCTTTTAAGGCTTCTTGTAGGGTGCTAACCTTAAAGCCAGAAGCGCCTTGGGCAAGGGTTTCATATCGTACCCGTGCGCTTGAATCTATTTCAAAGCTTTTGCCTGGCAAATAAATTTCGGGAATGTTTATATACTGCGCCATAACATAGCCGGTACGGGTGCCATATTCGACTTTTAACCACTGGTCGTTGGTAACGGACAGTACGTTAATGCTTGCTCCACGGGGGATGGTAACAAGCCTTGTTGAGCGAATGCTGGCTCTGGTACGCAGGTTAACCGGGTCGCTTGCTGTGGTGATATAGGGATAAGTCGCCTCTTGTTTTTTAGTTTCTTTTTGTTGTTTGATTTGATCGGGGGATAGGGTCACGGTGACCGCGGGCTGTTGTTTGGGCGCATCGGTTGCAAGGGGCAAAGCATTGCCAAGCGCAAGCGCTTCACGGGTTTTCGCGCCGACAATGCCATCAGCCTTGATATGATGAGCACGCTGAAGCGCCTTGACGGCATTGACTGTGGCGAGGCCGAATACGCCATCCGCGGCGCCCTTATAATAACCAAGCTCCTTTAAACGGTTTTGGATAGTTTTTACCTGAGTACCCCTGTCATCGCGGCGAACATTCACTTGGGCAACAGCGCCGATGGTTTTGACATACATGCGTTTTCCACGGCTGTTCAAGACGCTTTTTTCAAAGAGTGTCTGTTGAGTCTTGGGGTCCGCTGTGCCGCTTTCGGGCAGTTCATTGCTTTTTTGGAAGGCTGCAACAGCGTTTTTGGTTTGTACGCCATACTTGCCATCCACTTTACCGGATAAAAAACCCAGCTCTTTTAAGGCGTTTTGCAAATCCTCAACGGCGTCGCCGCTGTCTTCCTGTTCTAAGAGAGGATAGGAAGTGGCGGTTTTTATATCGTATGGAAGGGCAAAGCCATCTGTATTCGAGGGGTTGTAGTTATCGGACACGGCGCTTTGAATTACATAACCGATTCTGCCGTCATAGGCGGCGATATAAAAGTCATCCTTTTCCCCGGTTACCTGTACCGCTGAGCCGGCAGGCAGTTGCACCACAACGTTGGCCTTGTTAGAAGCATTTGCGCGCAAAGCCGTGCTTTTGATTATATAGCCAACAAAGGGAAAGGGATTTGCCCCAAGGGACGGGACAGGTAAAAGAAGCGCGAAAACGCACATCAGTGCGAGTAAGCGCTTAATCAATCGCTGCGCCATGACGGGAACCTCCATCAAATCATTTGATTTATTATAGGATGTACGGCAAAAAATGTCAAGAAAAATAACAGAATTTTTATAAAACCGTAACAATACCCCGACTGCTTGTTGTCGGGGTATTGAAAAAATTAGTCATCCGCTCTTCGATTCATATAATCTCTGGTGATGCGAAGGAAAAAAGTGTCGCCCTCCAGCTTTTGACCAAAGGCATCTTTTCCGTTTTTAAGGTGACGCACAAGGCAGATGCTGTCTTCGCCCTGCGCGGAAAGTGAGAGGAAGCCTGTTTTCAGCACGGGATTTTCATGCCGTTTTTGCACCAAATCCCGGGTAAATTCGTGCAATTCCTTGTCGATATTGTCCCAAGGGAAGGTCGCCCTGTTAAAGGGGTCTGCAGCGCCTTCCATGCCGGCCTCATCACCATAATATATGGCAGGCAACCCGGGTAAACTGAAGATAATTTGCAACATTTTTTTGAGTCTGCTTTTACCAAGAGCTTTTGCCTTGGCGGACAGCTTCATCTTGCCCCTTTCCTTCCAGGGGATGGAGGTGTATTCATAATCGGAAAGCACGTTGAGGATTCGGGCGCGGTCGTGGCTGCCGGGCAGGTTCATCAAAGAGTAAAAGAAGGTGGTGGGGTAGTTTTCCTGTAAGGAATTAATAATCCTGACCAGCTTTGCCGCATTGATGCGGCCTACAAAAAAGTTAATGAGGGCGTCCCGAAGGGGATAGTTCATCACCGAATCCACCGTTGTACCAAGGCAGTAGGAGCGCAGGTGCCCATAGGCTATCTTGCGGCTTGCGTCCTCCCATACTTCACCGATAATGGCTGCATCGCTCTTTTCCGTTTTGCTGGCGGTGCGGATATTTTCAAGGAAGTGCATGGGTAGCTCATCCGCCACATCCAG
>JGI24712J26585_10002795_pt1 | contig 14076 bp, 11 predicted proteins | sample BioPla3DNA2_FD_26585 | JGI IMG/M metagenome (IMG submission 26585) | reverse complement strand
ACAAGCCGTGGGGACGCAAAGCGGCAAAAAGAGCTTACAAGCTCGCTTTTTTGCCGCAGCGTCCCCAACGGCTTCCGCCCTTGCGGGCTTTCCACCTAAGCGCCTCACGCAACCAACTTACTCATGCAGAAATATTAAACTTTGAGCTTTACACGCTTTTTGGAATAGTATCCGAAAAACTTGTAGAACACAGTGTCCTCTTGTGCCCTCCCAAGTTGTTGTACTACAAGAAAAACGTAATTTGGGGTATGAAACATGAGTTAGGACTTCACGTTTAAAATTTTTTAAAAAACTATTTGACTTTCCTTATCTTGTTTGGGATGTAACGAACGAGGTATCAATTTTCCCAACCATGTCGTTTTAATAGTCTGTAAATAGTTGTTTTATGGACTTTCTTTCCATCTAATTTTTCAAAATCCTCTTGTATCTCATGAATCGTAACCAACTCCCCTTTTTCTAAACGAGAAATATACGAATTAATAAAATCCATTTCTTATAGCCTGTGTAACACTGCTATCTTTTCTTTATTTCGTAATACCGTTTGTAATTTTCAATTTGTTTGAAAAAGTTTTCAGGGGACAATTTTTCTGTTATTAGTTTTGCAAATTGCTTTCCAAACCCTCTTTCCAAATTTGTTTTAATTACTTTGCCTGTTTTTTCGTCGATATTAACTAAAAATATACAAAGTTCATTGGGTCGGTGTGCTTGCGGAACGTCATAAATAAGTTTCAAATATTTTGTAATGTCTTTTTCATTGATAACTTCTATTTTTGAGGGCGTTACAGGATCGTTTTTCTTATAATACGGTGTTTGATAACGCATTATAATAATGTGTGCGTATGGAATTTGTTTTGCCTGTATGTTAGCGGTTTCGCCCATCATATTCTCAAAATAATTGTTAGCATTTTGCTTGTAATTGCTAGTTATAAACTTTATCCCCAAACAAAAGACTGGCGTTCCACCTTTCAGAACAGCAATATCAACATCTTTCGGATAATACTTTCCTTCAATTGTTGCTTCTTTTGAGCTTTCACTTAGATAGTGAATCTCGTACTTTTTACCCCATATCTCTTTGAGCGTATCTGCCATAAATTTATGAATTGGAAGAAGTTTTTGGGTACTTCTTGCTCCGTATTCTTTATATTTTTCAAATGAGTTTTTTATGGCTTGTATTATTTTTTTTTCTTGGTACATACTCAAAATAATGTTAATGGATTTTTATAATTTATTTTAAATTCTTTTATCTGCTTGGATGTTATAGACTTATAACCGCCTGAAAAATCTTTACTTGTCAAGCGGATATATTTATAAAACTCTTCGGATTGCAACGTATTTTCAATAATTCGCCATTCTGAATGTGGATTTTTTTTAATAATAAATAACCCTGAATACATAAGTACATCTTTTGGCAACTTATAAAATTCAATACCATCATTGACGAGTGTACTTAATACAATTTTCTCATTATGAATTGATTGCACTCCTTGACTTCGCCCGTATTCGTACCACAAAGCACCTTTATCAATGTCTCTATTTTCCAATTCAGTCCTATTTTTTAGAAAATAATTATAGCAATTTGGATAATTTGTTTTCATTTTATCTTCTGGAATAACGTAATACCTACCTTTTATCAATTCATAGGGAAAGATAATTTTGATGTTTGCATCAATTACTCCTTTAAAACGCGACCCTTTTACAACGGTTTTTAATATACTTTTTTCAATCAATTCATTGTTAAACCACACAAGATTTTTGTTGTCTGATTGCGTAATTTTCGCAATAAACACTTTATCTCTCAACGTAGCAAAACCATACTGAACATCAAAAAAATCTTTGATTGCTGAGTTTCTTCCGTTGTTTAAATCGTTGAGAAAAACCGTATTCTCATTGTTTGAGAAAGACCAATCTTTGCTATTTAACTCACTGTATTTCACATTATTTACAAAAATAATTTTGTCGTTTTCTAATTCTTTGTATGTAAAAAAATCTTTATTGTAATTTTTCTGAAATACTGAAATAGCTGTGTATGTGGAAAATCCTTTGAAAAGTTTATTTGCTTTGAAATCGATGAGAGTATGTACAGTTTTTTCGCGTTTCAGGAATTCTCTAAATTTCTTATACGAAGAATTGTGAAGATAACTATTTGGGGTAATATACCCTAACAAACCACTAGTTTTTAACATTTTAAGCCCCATTTCAAAAAACGAAAGATAAATATCAATCGTGCCTTCCGAAAACTGAAAATCATTTTTCAGAGTTTCCCTTGTTTCCAAATCTAAGTTGTGTATTCGTATGTAAGGCGGATTGCCAACAACAAAATCAAATTTTGAAATATTGTTTTTATAGAAATCTAATGTATTGGTATTTAATATGTTCCAATTTATTTTAGGGAGTTGGAATTCGTTTTTGAGTAATGTATTTAAGTTTTCAATGCATTTAGCATATTCTTTTTCATCTATCTCTACACCAACTATATACGTTTCAATATCTAAAATTATTTGTTTGTCGTCTGCCTGATTTTCTCTTGCAATTTTTATATATCGTCTGACAATTTCGGTCAAAAATGCTCCATCACCACAAGACGGCTCTAGGATATATTTCTTCAAAATATCTTTGCCATTATAGCCTACAATATCTAATATTTCGCAGACAATCCATTGTGGTGTATAAACTTGTCCTAGTGTTTTGTGTTTCGACATCGTACTTTTTCTTTCTATATTCTGTCTTGCAAATATAATACTTTTTTTTGCCAACATTCTTCTTTTCGCAGCATTGCGTGCAACGGTTCGGGCATTTTACGAAATGATTTGCACTCAACAGCTGATTTATGCAACAAAGATACACATAAAAATAAAATTTTCAATTCAATGATTTTAGCTTTTTTATCATTAGGTTACTTTGTATTGTAACTACCTTATAATTAGTGATATAAATTGGCATATTTTATAATTGCTTTAAAGTCAAGAGTTTTGAATTTTCAATTTGCACTTCTTAATATTTTCTCTTTCCTAAAATCCTTTGTACGAGCAAGTTGGCTGCGTGAGGGCGCAGGCGGAAAGCCCGTAAGGGCGGCAGCCGCTGGGGACGCGGCGGCAAAAAAGCGACTTTAGAAGCTCTTTTTGCCGCCTTGCGACCCCACGGCTACCGCCCGCGGACTTGTAGCCGAAGACCGACCCGTGAGCGCTAGCGAACGGGGCACGCCCAAAAGAAAAATATGATTTTTATAATGCTTTTACCTTTTTTTATAATTTTAAGTATGGTAATTCTGCTATTTTTTTACTACTTTTGTATCCGTTTTAATGTAGGAATATGCGAATGAATAAAATTTCGATATTTGTCGTAAAACGCTTTAAAAATGCACCTTTATATGCTAAAACTGCAGAAAAGACTTATTTTTATTTATACAAACAATTTCACTAATAATGACTGAATCCCCTATTTTTACCCCTTGCCAAATCGGTCCTGTAACATTACGCAATCGCACCATAAGAGCTTCGGCTTTTGAGAATATGTGCGTGAATAATGAGCCTGCAAAAGAGTTGTTCGATTATCACCTTGCGGTTGCAAAAGGCGGAATCGGAATGACTAACGTTGCATACGCGGCAGTCAATAAAAGCGGTTTATCTTTCAATGGACAATTATGGATGCGGGAAGAGATTGTTCCGGCATTGAAAGAATTAACCGATGCGATACANGCCGAGGGAGCTAAAGTAGCAATCCAGCTTGGGCATTGCGGAAATATGACACATTTTTATACCTGCGGGCAAATTCCTGTGGGTGCGTCAACAGGCTTTAATTTATACTCTCCCACAATTGTACGTGCACTGAAAGAAAAAGAGATTGAGCAGTTTGCTAAGGATTTTGGACATGCGGTTAATTTGTCTCGAAAAGCGGGCTTTGACGGAGTAGAAATTCATGCCGGACACGGCTACCTAATCAGTCAATTTCTTTCTCCCTATACGAACAAACGAAAAGATAAGTACGGCGGGAGTTTGGAGAATAGAATGCGTTTTATGCGCATGGTGATGAAAGAGGTAATGGAAGCGGCGGGCGATGATATAGCGGTAATGGTTAAAGTGAATATGTATGACGGCTTTAAATCCGGAATGCAAATTGACGAGTGTATTGAAGTTGCCAAAGAATTAGAACGACTTGGAGCTCACGCCTTAGTGCTAAGCGCCGGATTTGTGAGTAAAGCACCTATGGCAGTGATGCGTGGAGCAATGCCCCTTAAAACATTAGCACACTACATGAGCTGGGCTAAGTTTTGGTGGCTGCGTCTTGGCTTAAAATTAGTCGGCAAATGGATGATTCCGCCAGTTCCGTTTGAAGAAGCGTTCTTCCTTGAAGATGCTAAAAAATTTAGAAAAGCACTCTCCTTGCCTTTAATATATGTGGGCGGTTTGATAGATAGAAAAAAAATAGAAGAGGTGTTAGGAGAAGGCTTCGTAGCAGTGCAAATGGCTCGTGCTTTGATTAACGACCCCGCCTTTGTCAATAAAATGAAAGCAGGTGAAGATAGAAACGGTTGTAAACACTCAAACTATTGCATCGGACGTATGTATACGCTTGACATGCAATGTCATTGCCACGTTGAAAATCTACCTAAAAAATTACAAATTGAAATAGAAAAAGCAGAAAATTCGTAATAATTATAATAAAAACAATGAAAAAAATGAAAAAATTTATTCTAACATTTTTTGTCGCAATCTATACCTTCGGAATGGTTGGGATGGCGCAAAATCTTAATTCACCGATTAATAACGACCCCAATGTTAAAATCGGCAAACTTGACAACGGACTAACCTATTACATTCGTGAAAACAAGAAGCCTGAAAATCGCGTTGAACTCCGACTTGCCGTAAATGCAGGTTCTAATCAGGAGAATGACGACCAGCAAGGTCTCGCCCACTTCACGGAACACATGGCTTTTAACGGTATTAAAGGCTTTCCGGGTAATAAGGTAATCAGTGAATTGCAAAAAATCGGAGTCTCTTTCGGAGGTGGAATTAATGCTTATACCTCTTTCGATGAAACCGTTTATATGATTCAAATGCCGACAGAAAATAAAAAACATGTCGACATGGGACTCAACATATTAAAAGGTTGGGCGTCAGGTTTGCTTTTTAATGCTAAGGAAATTGAAAGTGAGCGCGGCGTCATCGCTGAAGAGTATCGTATGGGCTTGGGTGCCAGCGACAGAATGAGAAAAGTGTGGTGGCCTGTTCTCTTTAAAGATTCACGTTATGCAGAACGTATGCCTATCGGCTTAATCGAAATTATTAACGGCTTTGAACATCAAACGATTAAAGATTTTTACAAAGATTGGTATCGTACTGACTTACAAGCTGTTATTGTTGTTGGAGATATCAATGCCGAGGAAATTGAGAAAATGATTATTAAAAAATTCAGCTCCATTAAACCGGTTAAAAATCCAAGAGAAAAATTGATTTATCCTATCAAGGAAAATAAAGAGCCGTTAGTTTCTATTTGTACCGACAAAGAGGCTATGGGAACGCAAGTTATGTTAGTTCGTAAACACCCTCATAATGTTATGAAAACCGTGGCAGATTATAGAAATTATATGGCAACGGAACTTTATAACATCATGTATGAATCACGGTTGACCGAGCTACAACAAGAGCCTAATTGTCCTTTTATACAAGCCTTTACCGGTTACGGAGATTTTATCGGAAATACGGACGCTTACGTTTCACAAGCCGCCTGTAAAGAGAATAAAATTAATGAAACTATTGAGACATTAATTCGTGAAGATTACCGCGTTTTAAACCATGGGTTCTTAGAAAGTGAATTAAAACGTGCCAAAGAAGATTTGTTAAATAGGTACGAAATTGCGGCAAAAGAGGTTAATAAGACGGAATCTGCTAAATTTGCCAATGAATATGTAGCGCACTACTTGCATAAAGACCCGATTCCGGGAGCAAAAAGAGAATTATCGTATGCACAAAAATATCTTGAGGATATTACGATTGATGAAATTAATGCGTTGGCAAAAGAATGGATTACCGATGAGAACCGAGTAGCTATTATAATGGCTCCGGACAAAGAAGAGTTAATTATGCCTACGGAGCAAGAAGTTCTTAGCATTATGAANGACAAAGAATTAGCTAACGTTNCCCCATACATTGACACTTACAAAGAACAAGAAATTGTAGAAAAAGAATCTCTTCAGCCNGGGACCATTGTCAACACTAAAATGCTTGATGAGATTGGAGCTAAAGAATTAACTCTCTCTAACGGTATTAAAGTTATCACTAAGAAAACCGATTATAAAAATGATGAGATTCTTTTCTCAGCAAGAAGTCGTGGCGGTTATAGTTTGTACGAAGAAGCCGATCTTGCCTCAGCCATGTTTGCTGCCGATTTGATTGACCGCGCTGGCATCGGGGAACTCAATTTATCTTCATTATTGAAAAAAATGAAAGGTAAAAAAGTCGGCGTAACGCCCTATATTTCAGCATTAGAAGAAGGGTTGTCAGGCTCGTCCACCCCAAAAGATTTAGACTTTTTCTTCCAATATATAAATGCATTTTTCTCAGCTCCAAGATATGATACTGCCGTTTATCATTTAGTAATTAATGAAACCATAGAACAGCTGAAAATGATAAAAGCAGCGCCGATGTATCAATTTTTCGGAGAATTTTTCGGTGAAATAACTCAACATGACCCTTANCAGCATAGTATCTTGACCTATTCCGATGAATTTATCAANACGGCTAATTATGAAAGAGCTTATAATTTATATAAAGAGAGATTTGCTAATCCCGCCGACTTCACTTTCATTTTTGTAGGGAATTTTGACGAAGAGATAATGAATGAATTGCTCACAACCTATATCGCCTCCTTGCCAACAACTTCAAAAACGGAAGAGTTTAGAGGAGAAATAATTAAGGGATTTCCCGACAAACAAGTTGATAAAGATTACTTTGCCGGCATGGAAGAGCAAAGTTGGGTAGGAATCACCTATAATAAAGAGTACCCTTGGAACGCGAAAAACAACATGATTATCGACCAAATTGGCGAGGCACTTCAAATAGAACTTATTGAAACGATTCGTGAAAAAATGAGCGGTGTNTACTCCCCTATGTTACAAATGGGATGCGAAAAATATCCGACCTCAACTTANACGCTTCTGGTAATGTTTAGCTGTTCTCCCGATAACACGACAAAACTCTCNGATGCCGTTTTTAACATTCTCAAAACGTTCCAACAGCAAGGACCGAAAGCCGAAACNCTGGCNAAGGTTAAAGAGCAGATGATTCTTCAACATCAAAATGATTATCAAAAAAATGAAAAATGGTTAAGCTATATCTCCGGACTTTATTACAATCAGGAAGAAAATTGGTTAGACCATGTAAATACGTACAAACAGCGAGTAAACGAGATAACCAACAAGGACATCGTTAACTTTATGAACCAATATTTCGATATCAACCATTTTGTAAAGATGGAGCTTTACCCGGAAGCAATGAAAAATTAAAAGCTCTTTCTACGTTTCTGTCTCTCCTTTATCTCTTTCTTAATTGAGTAGGTAAAGGAGAGATTTTTTTATAATCTTATTTTCTTAATAATCAGATTTTTTATTAGGGCATACCCCCTCGTTTCGCTCGGGGTCGGCGCCCTAATTAAAATTAAAATTTAAAAATTACGAACGAAAAATAAAGAATTGACAATAATTCATAATTCGCCTGGCCTGCACCTTGTATCGCTACAAATAGATAAAAAATTAGAGCTGAGCTACGGCATCTTTGAATTTGTAGCCTCTTTCGCGGTATGACTCGTACGTTCCCGCACAGTGACAGCCGGGAGAAAAAAGAACCACGTCCCCGTCTTCGGAAGCGTAAAAAGCTGTCCTTACAGCGTCTTCCAAATTCATAATGAAAAAACTCTCTTTATTTATATTGGAGAAGAAATCTACGATTTCATTTTTGTAAACCCCTTGAACTACAATCTTTTTGACCTTATTATTGATGGAAGTAATGAGCGAATCGGTAATATTTTCTACTTTTTCAATATTTGTAATCCACGTTACCGGCTTCGTCATCGTTTCNAGGGCGTACCAAACGGCATTGGGATTTGAAGAACGCGAATCGTTGATAAAATCNATGCCTTTTATATTTTTCACAAACTCTAATTTGTGNTCGCTACCGTCAAAATCGCTAAGTATGGTTTGAAGCCCCTTGCTTCGGACATTAATTAAGCGATTTGCCAGGGCGGTCATCATCGAATTGCTTTCATTTTCATTTTGAAAAACGTTGTACTGGTTAAATTTTTGGTTTGACATAGTTATCTAAGTTTAAGGGTTACTACTGTTAAAACTGCGAATAGGATTCCGACTACAATGAACCGCTGTACGATTTTTGCTTCGTGNAAACCTTTTTTTTGGTAATGGTGGTGTAACGGAGCCATCAAGAAATAGCGTTTTCCTTCTCCGTATTTACGCCGTGTNTATTTGAAATAGAGGACTTGAATAATGACTGAAATGGATTGTATTAAGAATATTGCACATAAAATCGGTATCAACAGCTCTTTGCGGATAATGATGCAAGAAACGGCAATAACACCGCCCAGAGTGAGACTTCCGGTGTCTCCCATGAATATTTGAGCCGGATAACAGTTCCACCAATAAAAGCCGATGCACGCCCCGACAAGTGCAGCGATGAATATAACAAGCTCGCTGATATTGGGAATATACATAATGTTGAGATAGTCGGCGAACACGGCATTGCCCGAGACATAAGCTAAAATGGCAATGGTAACCGCGACTACGGCAGACGTTCCGGCAGCTAATCCGTCTAACCCGTCCGTCAAATTGGCTCCATTGGAAACTCCGGCAATGATAAAGACGACTATGGGAATGAATAATAGGAATGACCATTTTCCCGTTTCATCGCCCATCCAACGGGTTAGCCAAGCATAGTCAAATTCATTATTTTTCACAAAGGGAATGGTCGTCTTGGTTGAATGTTTTGCCGGACTATCAGTAAAAATAGTTTTGGTTTTTGCTGCATTGTCAAAGGTAAAAACCTGCTCCGTTTTGATGTAATCGGCATGGGTTGCGGTTTTGTCTTTGATGACCACATCGGGGTGAAAATACATAATCACTCCGACTATCAAGCCCAAAATAATCTGCCCGAAAAGTTTCATCTTTCCTGATAGTCCCTCTTTGTTTTTCTTAAAAACTTTAATATAATCATCGACAAAGCCTATCAACCCAAGCCAAATCGTGGTGAAAATCATCAATAAGATATAAATGTTGTTCAATTTCGTCAGCAGAAGAACAGGAATGAGAACCGAGGCAATAATGATGATTCCGCCCATAGTGGGTGTTCCTTTTTTCTCCATTTGTCCCTCCAGACCTAAATCACGGATAGATTCACCAATCTGTTTTTTTTGCAAAAATCTATGACCCATTTCCCGATTATCATAGAGATAAAGAGGGAAAGGATGATGGCACTGGCGGCACGAAAAGAGATATATTGGAAAACCCCCGCTCCGGGGACATCAAATTTATCTAACCAATCAAATAAATAATACAACATTTTGCCTTAATTTTTGATTATAAAAATTCTTTAACAACCTCTCTATCATCGAAAGGATGTCTTACATGATTAATTTCTTGGTACGTTTCGTGTCCTTTCCCCGCTACTAACAGCACACCTCCGGGCGGCAACATCATACATGCCGTCTTAATTGCTTCCTTTCTATTTTCAATGATTAACACATTTTTCTTGTACGAAACGGGGACGCCCTTTTCCATATCGCTAAGTATTTTGAGAGGATCTTCGGTACGAGGATTATCGGAAGTTAAGATGACTTTATTGCTAAAATCGCACGCAATTTCAGCCATTAACGGACGTTTTAGCGCATCTCTATCGCCCCCGCACCCTACTACGGTTATCACTTCCGAACTATTGTTATTAATATCTTGAATGGTTGAAAGGACATTTTTCAGTGCGTCCGGAGTGTGCGCATAGTCAATAATTGCCACACTGCCTTTGTCGTTATAAATAAGCTGGAAACGTCCGGAGGCGCTCTCCAAGTTGCTCATTACGGCGAGGATTTTTTCATCTTCCTCGGTCAGGAGCAATGAGACCGTCGCGTAAATTGCTAAGAGATTGTACGCATTAAATCTGCCACACAATTTAAAGAAAACTTCTCGCTCATTAATGTTCATTGACAACCCCTCGAAGTGATTTTCAATTATTTTGCCTTTTACCGTAGCTGCCGTTTGCAAGCCATAGGTGAAAATTTTTGCTTTTGTGTTTTGCACCATCACTTCTCCGTTTCTGTCATCAATATTGGTAACAGCAAAGGCAGTAGGTGCTAAGTTATCGAAAAAACTTTTTTTGGCTTTAATATATTGGTCGAAGGTTTTATGAAAATCGAGATGGTCGTGAGTGATATTGGTGAAAACTCCGCAAATGTATTCTACGCCCTCAATACGATGCTGACAAACCGCATGAGAACTGACTTCCATAAAACAAAACTCACAACCTGCATTGACCATTTCGGAGAGTAACTTGTTAAGTTGTAGCGCATCAGGAGTCGTGTAAGTAGTAGGAAATTCTTTATTGATAATTTTATTGGTAATGGTAGAAATCAACCCTGTGGGATAACCTAAATCAATAAAAAGTTTATGTAACAAGGTGGCAATTGTCGTTTTTCCATTGGTTCCGGTTATTCCTACTAATTTAATTTTTTTTGAGGGGAAGTCGTAGAAGGCAGACGCTAACCGACCGAGAGCGACTGAGGAGTTATCAACTTTAATGTAGGTAACATTATTTTGCAAATTTTCAGGTAACATTTCAACTACAATCACAGACGCCCCGTTCGCAATAGCCGCATCAATNAAATCGTGACCGTCAACATTAAGNCCTCGNTGCGCAACGTAGATGATGCCATTGGCAGTATGTGATTCTTCTTTCTTTATTTTGCGGGAATCAAACTCAATCTGAGAAATCATAACCTCCTCACTTCCTATGATTTCCTTATATTGAATAGCTTGTAATAATTCACTTAGTTTTTTCATGGCATATTATTGTTATTCGAGGTAAAGTTTTGCCGTCATTTTCTCCGTATTATATTCTTGATTTTTCACCCTTCCCCGACCATAAATTTTAGTAACATATCCTAATTTATTAAGCTCATATACTGCATCGGCGGCAGTCAAGCCTATCATATTGGGACTGTTTTTTTCTAATAAAACAGAACTCTTCGCTTGTTGAAGTTCGTTATCACTGTATGAAATGCGAACGTAAGGAGAGTCTTTTGTCAATTTCTGGTTTTCCACGCCGTAACCTTGAAAAACGAATGGGATATCCACATTAGCAATTGCACGTGAAGATGGAGTTACTTTTTTGTTTTCCGTAGGAATTTCGCGTAATGAAGTTAGGTAGGCTAATCGTGTAACATTTTTGGCAATATTAGCAAACGCTTTCACTGCAATTGTACTTTTACGCGAGACATTATAGATAAAAACAATTGCCGTATACTTGGGCTCATCGGCGGGGAAATACCCGCAAAAAGAGGCACTATTTTTATTTTTCAGATAACTTTGTGTTGTCTCATCCCAAATATCGCGTGTTCCTGTTTTGCCGGCAAAGGAAATATATTTATTTTTGTACGCACGTGCCGTTCCCCGCTCCCCGCTCACTACCGCTTCAAGATATTTTCTCGCTCTTTTTATAGTTTCCGGCTTTGCAATTTGCTCCGCAATAACTTCGGCTTCAAATTTTTTAATCGTATCATTTTTATTTGTAACAGCATTGACAAACAACGGAACTATCATCTTCCCGTCATTCGCTACAGCATTAAAATAGATTAAGGTTTGGATAGGCGTCATCTTAAAACCTGTCCCAAAACAAGCATTATAATAACTATGAAAATCGTATGCCTTCCGCTTAATGTTAGGCGCATTTATCATTCCCAACTGCGTAGAAAATGTTGTTGTAATAAACAGAGAATCTATTTTTTTCAAATATTCTTGATAGTTATCAATAGAATAAGTGTCAAAAATCATAGCCGCAATTCCGACATTAGATGAGCGTTGAAAAGCTTCAATAGGATACCCCCACTCTTCGCGTCTCTCATATCCGTCCGTTTTCGGATAACGAAACTCCTTCCCGTTTTTATTTTTACGGATAAAAGTATGATACATCATGGGATACTTTTTGATACTATCATTATCAGTTCTCTCAAATAAGCGAGGAGAGAGGCAAGTTTAAAGGTAGAGCCGGGTTCTACCATGGCTGTGAGTGCGTAATTCTGTTGACTCTCTTCGTATACGGAATGCCCCTCTTGAGTACGCGTTAAGTTTGAAATTGCTTTAACTTCTCCCGTTTTCGTTTCCATTACCACGGCACAGCCCCATTCAGCGTTCTCTTCAATTAATATCTTCAACAACTCATTATGTACGACATTTTGAATTTCAAGATTGAGCGTTGTATGAATATTAAAACCGTCAACAGGTTCTATTCGTTCATTAAGCGGAATGCGTGCTTGATTTACATATATATACTTTTGAGCGCCCGCTTCGCCTTGCAATATCTCATTTTGAGACATCTCCAATCCAAATTTCTTATTATCGGTATACATGCCTAACGTACGCCTTGCTAAGTCCCCATACGGATTAATCCTAACGGTTCGTATCGTATAATTNAGNCCCCCTTTTCGCTTTTGTGATAATAAGGGTAATTTATTGACAAACGCCGTATCTTCATCGGTTATCCACTCTTTTTCCCGATGTAATGTNGATTGCAAAATCGGCGCATTTTTCATCTCTTTAATAGCTTTCCGAAACTGCTTTTTATAATAATTGATATTTTTCTTAGGAAATCTATCCTTAAATTGTTGATAAAAAGCATACGCCAACTCATTAACAAGTTTTTCTATCTCTGCCGGATTTGCAGAACGAGAGAANTTACGCCCACCTCCGCAATAAATNGTATCGTTGACTATCGTATGTTGCCCTTTGCGATAACTCTTCGGTTGTAGCATTCTTCCATCGACAGTAATATCAAAAACATTAAAATTACTGATGAGTAACCTTCCTCTATCGTCATAAATCTCACCGCGTAGCGGTTTTAAATCATTTTGTACGACAAAGCAATTGCAAGTTGTGTCATCAGCTAACGGATTACTTTCCCAATCGGGTTGCGTTTTATCCAAACATTGAGCGGAAGTCCCTTCAAATAAACTGCGTTGAAAAAAAATAAGATGAACTATTTTCAAAAAACAAGCCAATCCAAGTATCACTACTGATAGATAAACTAAAACCATTTTAGCACTACTCTTCTTCATTGGACGGTTATTCATATTTGTTAATCTTCAACTACAATTTTAAACATTGCCTCATCTTTTTTCTTAAATCCTTCCTCTTCCATCATTAAAATTAATTCCTGATTTTGGTTATATGGGATAAATTTATTNTTNCGTTTTAGCTTGCTTATTTCTTCTTTATACTCTATCTCTTTCTGTTTTATAATCTGTTTTTTCTTAATTATTTGCCTCTCGCTCAGCAAAATAACTCCAATCAACAGGGCAAGAAAAATGAAATAGGGATACCATTGGCGTATTTTAGGCGAAAGCAGAAATTCTCCGCCGAAGATTTGCCAAAACCAGTTTGTTTTAGGCTCTTTATTCTCTTTTTCCTTTTTTCTATATGTTGATTTCATCTTTCGTATCAATTTTTTCCGCCACTCTCAACTTTGCACTGCGGGCACGCGGATTTTCAATGTTTTCAGCCTCATCGGCAACAATTGCTTTTTTAGTTATCAATTTAAAAGGCGTAAGAGGATTCCCGAAAAAATCTTTTTCAATTTTTCCGGAGCAATTCCCCGACCGCATAACTTTTTTCACTAATCTGTCTTCTAACGAGTGATAGGAAATGATAACCAACCGCCCACCCGGCAGCAGAGCATCTACAGTTTGTTCTAAAAAACTTTCCAACACNTCCAACTCTTTATTCACTTCAATTCTTATAGCTTGAAAAATTTGCGCCAATATTTTATTCTCTTTGCCGTGAAAAAGGATAGGCTCTAATATTTTCACCAA
>JGI24712J26585_10002791_pt1 | contig 14084 bp, 15 predicted proteins | sample BioPla3DNA2_FD_26585 | JGI IMG/M metagenome (IMG submission 26585) | reverse complement strand
CTTTTGCAATTCCCATAATTAAAGATTTCAATCGCTTCGCCTTTAATTAGTTTGTTAGTAAAACTAAAATATGCCATATCAGGTCTACCCATAGGCCCATATACAGTAAAGAATCTTAATCCAGTTGTAGGGATGTTATATAACTTAGAATAGGCATGCGCTAATAGTTCATTAGACTTCTTAGTGGCGGCATATAGACTAACTGGATTATCCACTTTATCATCAGTGGAGAATGGAACTTTAGTGTTGCCACCATAAACCGATGAAGATGAAGCATATACTAAATGCTTAACTGGATTATATCTACAAGCTTCTAAAATGTTATAAAAGCCAATGATATTAGACCAAATATAAACATCTGGATGATCAATAGAATATCTCACACCCGCTTGAGCGGCTAAATTAACAACAATATCAAACTTATATTCTTTGAATAAGTTATCAATAAATGCTTTATCGGATATATCGCCTTTAACAAATTCAAAGTTCTTATTATCAAGCATCTTTAAACGAGCTTCTTTCAAAGAAACATCATAATAATCATTGAGATTATCAATCCCAATAATCTCATTATCTGTGGTTTCCAATAATTTCTTACATAGAAACGCACCGATAAATCCTGCTGCACCTGTAACTAAAATTTTCATGATTAATCTCTCTGTAATAAATCTCTTGTATAGACTTTTGAAACAACATCATCTAAAGTTTTGTCATATCTATTTGCAATAATAACTTTGGATAATTTCTTAAATTCATTGAAGTCTTTAACAACCTTGCAATTAAAGAATTCTTCATCCGCAAGCGTTGGTTCATATATAACAATTTTAACACCTTTCGCATGTAACCTTTTCATTACACCTTGAATAGAGGATGCTCTAAAGTTATCACTACCAGATTTCATAGTAAGTCTATATATACCAACAGTAATGTCATCGTGACCATCATTCTTATATCCGGCTAGTTTTAAAACTTGATCCGCAATAAAATCTTTTCTAGTTCTATTAGATTCAACTATTGCGGATATTAGATTCTCTGGTACATCTTCAAAATTGGCCCTTAGCTCTTTAGTATCTTTTGGTAAACAATATCCACCATAACCAAAAGATGGGTTGTTGTAATAATTTCCAATTCTAGGATCAGCGCAAACACCATTAATAATATCTAATGTATCCAACCCCTTTGTCTGGGCAAAAGTATCTAATTCATTAAAATAAGCAACTCTAAGTGCCAAATACGTATTGGCAAACAATTTAACAGCTTCAGCCTCCGTGCAACCCAATATATGCACTGGAATATTTTCCTTGAGCGCACCGTTTTGTAACAATTTTGCAAATTCGCAGGCTTTAGACAAATAAGGCTCATTCTTTTCAGGAACACCAACGATAATTCGAGATGGATATAGGTTGTCGTATAAGGCCTTTCCTTCTCTTAAAAATTCTGGTGAAAAAAGAATTCTATCATAATTATATTTTTCTCTAACATATTTAGTAAACCCTACGCCAACTGTAGATTTAATAATAATCCAAGCACTAGGATTAACTTTTTTTACTTGTTCGATAACCGATTCAACACTAGAAGTATCAAATTTATTGGTAACAGAGTCATAGTTTGTAGGTGTTGCAATAACTACTAAGTCTGAGTTAGCATAAGCACTTTCACCATCGGTTGTTGCAATTAAATCTAAGGGTTTGTGTGCTAAATATTCTTTAATTTCTTTATCAACTATCGGGGATTGTTTTGAATTAATTAAGTCAACTTTTGATTGAATTAAGTCAACAGCAAAAACTTTATTATGTTGAGCCAAAATTATTGCGTTGGATAATCCAACATATCCTGTTCCAGCAAGAGAAATTACCATTTTTATACTCCTAGTATTTTTTAAATATTTTGTTCAAAGAACATAAATAAATATACCATATCGATTTGAAAACACCAAATTTTTCGTGTTTCCTATATACTCTATATTGATATTTAATCATCTTAAACTTATTTGCAGAAACTGAAGAGCTTCCAATTCTATATACGGAAAGTGATTTGTTCAATCTGTGAGCAACTACTCCACTTCTAGTGATGTCCAGCCACGCTCCATAATCTTCCCTTTTTTCACAATCAAGTGGCATTAGCACTTTACCCAATTTTCTAGAGTCATAAATAACTGTTAAGCAACCGAGATAATTTGATTTCAATAGCATTTTATAATTGATAATGTTCTTTTTTAATACAAATTCCCTTGTCGATCCATCGCTATAGAGCAGCTGATAATTAGTGCAACTAAGTTCGTAACCATTTATTTTCATATATGATATTTGTGATTCAAGTTTTTCTGCCATCCATAAATCATCGACATCAAGAAAAGAAATAAAACGACCTCTTGAAGCTTGTATGCCAATATTCCTAGCCACAGCTGCTCCGCTATTAGATTCGGTTCTTAACAAAACAACACGATTATCTCCGTTTGTTATTTTTTTGATAAAATCAAAAGAATTATCGGTTGAATGATCCTCAACAACAATCCATTCCCAATTACCAAATGTTTGTTTTTTAATACTCTCATAAGTAGAAAGTATTGTTTTTTCGCAATTGAAGGCTGGCGTTATAATGCTAACTTCTATCTTAGTGTTTTCCATATTGATTTCTTCACATCAATTCTAATCCAAAAATCTTAATATATAAATGGAATTAGATGAACTAGTCTGCGCTATAATACTTTTTCCCTTTTTTCATTCCAATTTTCTTACCTATTTTGCGTAACCATATCGGTAAATGCATAGAGAGACGCTGTCTGGTCATAAAAGCAAATGACTGAAAGCGTGAAACGGCCTCAATCTCTAAGGGGTCAATATTATTTTTTCTGAGCAATTTGTTGGTGTATGGGAATAGTTTTCCTCTCAAAACCCCATTATAGTAATGTAAAAAGTTTTTATTGAATGTCAGGCACTTTTTGTAATTATTTTTTTGATAAATTGAAAACGCAGCCTCTACTTCCCAAGCGCTATTTCCATTGCAATTATTTAGAGCTTCAACCAACGCAGTCTTTTTCCAAACAGATGGTTGTAAACTAACTCCATAATGTGTTTGCTTTTTAATATGAAATGTACCATGATATTCTTTATTTTTTGAAAAGCATTTAGGCATTCCCACAAGCTTACAATATTCAATATTCGCTTTTCTCATATATGATATGAGATTTTTTAAAGCTTCTTGATTAATTTTTTTTGTTAAATAATAATCATCAAGCAAGAGAATGACATAATCCGTTTCAATTAATTCTATTCCAGAAAGAATTCGGTTAGCAAAGCTACTAATGGTTTCGGAAACAATTGTTGGAGAGAAGCTACGTTGATAATTGGTAATCTGATCAGTACAAAATATTGTATTTTTTAACGAATCATTCCAATAAATATTTGCAAGTTTAAAATATCTATCAGCAATTTCCTCATGCTTTAAACATCCTATAACTAGAACAGTATAATTAGTTTCCATAATAGACCTCATTATCCAGAAAGTTGTACAGCTTGTCTAGGAAGACAGCAATATCATATTCATATTTTTTTGATATTTGGTTACTGTCTCTATTAAGATGTGACAATTCAATTGTTCGTAGGTTGAACGAATCATCTTCTAAAAAGAAACAGTTCTCATTTAAGTTAATTGATGAAGGTATCTTTCCTTTAAGTTCTTCGGAAAAAAAGACTGGCAGCCCGTTAGTTAGAGCTTCTATAGCCGCAAGAGGGAACGCCTCTCTTTTGGACGGTATAACAAGAGCATCCATTCCTGATAAATAACGTTCAACGTCGTTTTTAGAGCCAATGAACATGCAGTTTGTCGAAGCTGAAGCAAGGATACTTTTTTTATATTTTTCATTCATGAAATCACCCAAAAATAGAAATTCAATTTCCTTATATTTTTTTGATAATTTAACAAGATACAACTGATTCTTTTCTTTCGATATTCTCCCTACACAGCCTATAACAATTTTTTTGCTAGCAATAGACAATTGGGCTCTTGATTCTTCTCTGTTCTTAATATTGAAACAATATTTATTAGAATCAATCCCGTTTCCGATTATAGCATCATGAGCGCCCCCAAACATAAACTTAGAACATTCTTCTGAAACAGCAATTTTATATCCGATTTTTTTATATTTATTTCTGCCAATCAAATGAATAATTTTCTTTGCTATATTTGCTACGTGAGCATTATGACCATGTATGATAATCTTGCATTTATTCTTTTTCAACATAGAAAGAAGACGCCAATTACAATATGTTGACAAATTCACATAAATTAGATCACCTGGCTCTAAATCGCTTATTATAGAGAGAACGTCTTTTTTATAGGCGCGGCCTCTTTTCCAAGAGCATATATGAATTATATTTATGCCAAGGTGCTCATATTCTTCTTCAAACGCAATAGTTCGGTAAGAAGTAACTATAATTATTTCAGAAAATTTCTTTTTTTCAGCACAATCCATCAAAAAATAATGCATAAGATTCTCGATGCCACCAGCAGCCATAGTTATGCCAAAGACAATTAACTTATTGTTCACGTTCAATTACCTCGCAATATTTACCAATAATCATTCTTTCATCAAATCTAGATGAATTTAATAATGCATTTTTTGTCAAATTCTTGCACAATTCATCGCTATCCGCAATTCTAGTTAATTGCAATGCTAAATCCTCTGCGTTTTGTCTTTTATAAATCAAGCCATCGACGTCTTTAGTAACAACATCTTCTACACCAGGCCAATCGCTCGAAACGCACGGAATTCCTAATGAATAGCATTCTAAAAGTGCATTAGACATTCCTTCGAAATCACTTGTCAATGCAAAACAACGATAATTAATAATTCTTGAATGAATGTTTGGTTCTGGCTTAATTATTTTTATAAAATCTTTACATTCCGATTTACTTATCATTTGTTCTATTGTTTCTTTATCATCACCTTGACCATATATTTCTAGATAATAATCTTTGTGAGTCCTATGGAATATCTCAAATCCTTGAATAAGAACATCCTGTCTTTTTTGATTTAAGAGAAGTCTTGACAATGTAAAGATTTTCTTTACTGAATAATTTCCTCTGGTATTTACCACAATTGAGAGGGGGTTGGGAATGACTTCGCCCTTATTTTGGATCCTTTTTCGATAGCAACTTTTTTCCCAATGAGTCTGAAAAATGACATTTTTAACATTTCTGCATAGAATCTCAGTTAGCATATTAACAAATCTATTTCTAACTTTCGACTTTGGGTCACTGATTTCTCTAATTGTTGTTCGGTTAGCATATTTTGGCGCAAACAAACAAACCATGGAGGCAATTTTAAAAGTCATCGCCAAAATAGAATCTGGATTATATAATTTCGTAGAATGTCTAATCATTCTTTTCCAATATTTAATAGCTTTCTTTTTGTTATACAAAGGGTCAAAAGGACCGTCAAAAGATACAACATTAACATTTTGATCTAAATACTGGAAAGATTTAGAATCATTATTTTTTTGAAGAAGGGTTAAAACAACAACTCGCCATCCTTTTTCGCAAAACTTATTTGCAACAAAACAAGAGATACGTTCCAAACCACCTGTTCCTAATCCACCCGTAATTATCATCAATGTATTCATAATTTTCCTCCATTAAATAGCTGCAAATACTCTTTGCAAGTTCTTTCAATCGAAACATTTTCTGTGTTTGATTGATAGTTTCTATCTAGCATGTTATTAATTCCAGCAATGTGTGCTTTGCAATATAACATTGATTCTGTAAGTTTTGATTTCAATTGTTCATCAAAATCAATTAACATACCATTATTATCGTTAATAACATCGGGTATTCCACCAACTTTTGTTGCTAGAACAAAACACTTAGAGGCAATAGCTTCATTTATTACAATAGGATTACCCTCATATTCGGAAGCGAGAATTAACACCTTAGAATTCGCTAAATAACTAGATACATCATTAACAAAGCCAGTAAAAATTACATTAGGTATTTTTTCTTTATTCGCAATCTCTTTGCACAAAGGCAGCAGCTCGCCTTCCCCAGCAAATATCATCGATGATTTTGGATAAGATTTACAAAAATCAATAAAAGATAAAAGTATAATATCTGGATTTTTAATTTTAATAAATCTTCCAATAAAAACAAAATCATACGCCCTTTCTTCTAATGGTTTATTAGATGAAAAAAGGCAAACCGGTACGCCATTATAAATAGTTTGAATAAAATTATCTGTTAAACCATAGTATGAAGAAATTGACTTCTTTATAGATTTAGAAATCGCAACAGGTGTTACCATACTTTTTTTAAACATATGTTTGTATAAAAGATTTTTGGGATTTGTTTTTTTGCCTACAACATTTTCTGCAATTAGAGTGTGAAAAGTGTAAAAAACTTTATAATTTCTATAAATTTTAGATAAATAGATTGTTAAAAGAGAGTCTAAGTGAGCATGAACAACATCTGGATTGATTTCGCTGATTATTTTTTTTAAACGCTTGGCACAGCTGAAATCGACACCTTTCTTTTTGTTAAGAAATATAATGCGAATTCCTTTGTTTTTAAGTTCGTCCACAACCATATTGTTTTCGTTTGAATATAACGATATTAAAACTACACTATGATTGTTTTTCAAGAAAGATTCAGTCAAATTACAAACGAGTCTTTCTGCACCGCCAATAGGAAATAATGAAGGAATAATTTCGACAATATTCATTTAAATAGACACCTCATAATAAGAATTTTGTTCAATTGTTTTTGGATGAAAAAGTTTTGGAAGCTTATTGTTGTTTGATAAAACGAATGCTAAAGGCAGAAGGATAGATTCAATTTTTGAATTGAACACAACAAGGAAAAATTGAACCAAGAAAATATAAATGCAAATTAGAATCACAAAAATTGTTGCTTTTTTATTACAATCTCTTCGCACAAAAAGCGGATAAGCTATTATTACTTCCTCGAAAAGAAGAGCAAACATTCCATAATCTGCACCAATCTCAGCAATATTGTTATGAGCCATAATTTTATAATTTCTGACAACACTGTTAAATCCGTTGCCAAACAATGGAGAATCCAAAAACAACCTAAATCCATAAATGGCAGCACTGAATCTCCCGGTTGTTGATGAATCGATTCTATAATCTCCAATCCCAAACAGCGTAGAAATAATCGATAGAATTCTATTTTTGGTTGATGACAAAGCAGGAATCGTGAAAACTAAAACCACCAAGATTATTACAAAGGAGATTGAAGCCAGGATTATAAATGGCCTTACCTTTTTCTTCGATATAATGGTCGCAAAAATTACCAAAACAACAATAAGCAAAAGTAAATTTGAAATAGAGCCGGTTAAAAACACAAAATAAAATGAAACAACGGACAATATAGAAGAAAGAATTATTAACAACTTATTTTTGAATGAATAAATATAATAGCAGTTGATTGCAAAAGCAAAAACCAAATGTCTTGCAACATCGTTTTGATTACCCAAGGAAGACCCAATTCTGCTGGAAAAATTTGGATGTATTATTGAAGAAAACTCCAATACAAAAAATGTAATCAAGAACAGATAAGACGCAATTAATAAACCAAATAAATAAAAATTTAGTATTTTCCTGTTAGCATCGAACCAGAGATAGACGAAAAATGAAAGAACACACATAAGCAACGGTGTTTTTGGAAAAGAATTAAATCCATTTGCAACAAAACTAATTAACATGCAAGCTATAATTCCAACGACACAAATTGTAAAAATGGATAATCTAGGTTTAATTTTATTAACAACCAAAAAAGCAAGTGTTGTAAATATAAAAACACCCACCAAAATGATATTTATTTTGTTGAATGGTGAGACAACATCCAAAGCAAAAGAAATGAAACAAATCATTACAAAAGAGATGAAGTTAATAATGGCTAAAATATGGTTTGTAAAAGTTAGGGAAAAATACTTTTCAAATGTTTTTTTAACATTCATGGCCTTTTCCCCGCTTTCTAAATTTAATCGAACAAATAATTATAATCAATGTAAGCACCGTAACAATACATGCAAGAGCAGAAAATGGATTNAAAAATAAATACAAGCCAGTGTTAAAAGGAAAACACTTTTTTAAAACAAATGAGGCAATCAAAAAAGTGATGTGCACAAAAAATAATAAAAAATATATTAAAACATCGCGTTTAAGTCCAAATAATTCGAAATAAGATAAAAACACTATAATCAAACTTAACATAAAAGTTACTATGCCAATAACAACATGCCAACTTGCATTTGTTCTATAAAAGTAAGCATCAGACAATTGATTTGAATTTGAGCATTTCTTCAAACCGTTTGAAGAGTAAAAATAAATATGTGCGCTTCCTTTGTTTGCCTTATAGAAAGTTTTATAATTTCCGGCCAGATTAAGAAACTCATCAAGCTCATATTTTTTGGGTTCGGCTTCAAAAACAACCGAGGTAAAAAGCCCTTCATCCAATTCTGAAAAGTGACTGTAATTAGATACGAAACAAAAGTCATTAAAGAATGTGTTTAATTTAAATCCAGTATCATAGTCGTTATAAGATATATCAATTCCATCGGTGAATTTTTCTTGAAATCCAGAAACGTGGAAAATATTGGCAATTTTATAACGAAAGCTTCTATCCCCTTTTGATAAAGCGATAACATTAGTGTCGCTCTCTAAAAGATCCATGTATGTAGAGCCGATTCCTGAGTTATTTTCGAGTAAATAGTCAGCATAATAATCTGGAATATAAATAAAACCATCATACAATTCCCGATTATAATTGTGTTCTACTTGTCTTTCACGAAACAGCAATAAATTAATACAAACGGTTTCAAAACGAACCAAATCTCTATTATTAGAATAGTTAATTCCGCTGACAACAGATGTTTCAAAAGGTATTTGCGTTCCATTAAAGGTGGTACTAAAACTAGCAACTCCGTTATCATCAGAAACAGACAAAATTCTAGTAGATGTTTTTGAAAAATTATCAGAATATGTATTTAAAAATATTTGTTCATGAATGTTATTTTTTTCGGATTCGGATATGCAAACGTTAGCAAAACAATAGTCAGCTTTTGCTTTTTTACATTCATTTTGAAAAATGTTTAACTCAGCAGTTTTTACAACAAACGAACTATGCTGAAGCAAAAATGATCCAGCAATCAAGGACGCTAACGATATTAAGCATGAAATGATACGAATCCAAAAAAGTCCTTTACCACTTTTCATCTTTCTACCCTCTTAGCAAAATTCGATATTTTTTTATAAAAACCAACTATGATTCCATCGATTTTATTTTTTTCATCACGATCTAAACCAAATATGCACATCAAAACTAAATAAATAGCAGTAATAATCATTACCTTCAAAGCAAAAACAATCCATGAAGGGTTTGGAAATAGATGGTTCAAAATAAGTGCACTAACTATTGTTAAAGCAGCTGGCACAATGAAAGAAAAATATGATTTAAAATAAAAGACAAAAGGTTGTAACCTGAGATATTTTTTAAAAAATAAATTAAAGAGAATTGTTCTTAAAATAAAGCCAACGCAGATGCCAATAGATACTCCAATTGAACCAAAGGCAAAGGCAAGACCAATAGAAGCGCCAATTCCTATTATTACTGAAATAATTGTCGATATTGCACAGTATTTAATCTTTTCTATTGCAGCCATTGCATTTTCTGCTGTTTGCAGAGGATAGAAGAAAAGAGCCGGCACACAAATTGCGAGTATACAATAATATGACTTCTCATAGCCTGTACCAACCCAAAGTTGTAAAAACTCTTTTCCACAAACAATCAAGCCTAAAATCACCAGGAACAGGATTGCGATTTGAATTCTTGCTATTCTAATATGAAATATTTGAAATTGTTCTAATGATTGTTTGTAATCGTTTGAGTCAACAAATAAAATTCTGGAAATCGAAGTGTAAAAANTGGATCCAAAAGCAGTAGCAAACAAAGAAACATACGATTCAATCTGAACCGCAATAGAAAAAATAGCTATTTCTTTCGTTCCGGTTGAAGATGGCGATGCAAACCCAAGAATAGTTGGCGCAAAAGAAACCAAGATTACTCTTCCGAATGAATTAATGGCCGCCCAAAGAGAAAAAACAATAACCTCTTTAAAAATTTTTTTAAATTCATACCAATTCATTCTCATAAAAAAATGAGCTGGTGTTTTAATTTTTACAAAAAGGAGTTTAAGGAAAACACCTACAATTCCATGGACTGCATAGCAAGCAGTCAATAAATACAAACCACCGTTAAACAGCAAAACAAGAATAGTCAAAGCAATAAAAACAAACTTAGAAATAAGATCTGCTGTTTTTGATAAGAAAATCTTGTCGTAAGCTGTCAAGACTCCGTTAGAAATAGAAAAGGGAAATGTCAAAACACTATACGAAGCAACAATTATGTATACAATTTTAAACGATTTTATCTCTTCTAATGTAAAAGATGAATAAATGTTTTCCAAAAAAATAAAAGTGATAGAAAATATTGCGACCAAAATAATTGCCAACACAAAGAAACAAGCGAAAACCACAGAAATTACTTTATTTATTTCTTCTTGTGTAGATGTAACTCTATATTTAGACACGAATTTTGTAACTGCGGTTCCCAACCCTAAATCAACTATAAACATGGTTATCAACGAAGATGCAGCAGTATATAATCCGTAATTTGATTGACCAATATTTTTGATAATAAATGGGACAAGTAAAAATCCAGAAACAACATTTACAGCTATTAAAAAATAACTTAAAAAAATTCCTGTCTTTAATTCTTTCTTTGTTTTGCTGCTTTCTGTATTCATAGTTGTTAATAAAAGAAATTAATGTAATCCATTAAAGAAACCACCAATTGTCTTATCTCCCTTTTACAGCACCAAACAACTTAAGGATGGTATAAACAAATATTTTTATATCAAACCAAATAGACATTCTTTGAATATATTTAGAGTCCCATTCGGCTTTAAACTCAGGATTATGCTCTCTTTTCATTTTTATTTGAGCATATCCACTTATACCAGGTTTAACATCAAAAGCATTTGGAGTATATTTCAATCTACACTCCCTTAGATATTCCTCATTATGCGCACTTCCAGGTCTAGGACCAATAAAAGCCATTTGACCAACAAATATATTTAATAATTGAGGGGTTTCATCAATCGATGTCTTTCTCAAAAATTTACCAAAACCTGTTTCCATTGATTTTTGATTTTTCTCATCCATATCACTAGGAGCAAGGTTTGGATTTGCATCTAATTTCATTGATCTAAATTTAATCATTTTAAAAACCTTTTGATTCTTTCCGTATCTTTCATGAACAAAAAACGGGTGACCTTTAGTAACAACCGCATTAACAGGTATTACCCACCACCACAATAAAATAAAGCAAACAATGATTCCTATAAACGAACCAAAGATGCCAATAAGTCTTTTGAATGGTAAATATATCTTTTGACTAGTTTTCATAATATTAAGATGCAAGAGAACAACGGCGGTTAGCCTACTACTAAGATAGACGATGGGTCAGTAGTGTTAATATATTACTACCTATTTTTATTATTGACAATAAAAAGCCTCTCAAATATAGGATATTCCGACTAATTTGTATGGCGAAAAATAAGAAAAAGGCCACTTAAAATAAGTGACGATTGGTTCTAATTATTATCGAATTAAAGTTCAATCAATCCCTGTAAACAACCTTCATGGTGGAATTCTTTGAGTTCATCAGAGGTATAAATGAGCACTTGAGCCTCAGGCATTGTTTTAGGGTTATCAGTGGCAAAGACCAAGGAATTGTTCCAGAATCCAACCACCACTCTTGGCTTATTGAAGAGATAGACAGTTCTTCCAACCTGGATTCCTTTGTTATCGGTTATTTTAACGATGATATCTAACTTCGCCATTGCTTATTCCTCCCAAGGTTTATTGAACCATTCGACTAACTCTTTAACAGAATCAGCTTCAAAAAGAGGTTTATCGTGGTTGAATTCTTTTCCTTTTTCTCTTCTGCCCCAAACCACGTATTTGTGATTGTTCCAGCAGCAGTCAAGTTGAATGGTGAATTGAACTTCTCCAGTTTCTAAATCCGCAAAGCGGAAGTCATCATAGAGAGGTCCATTTAAAGGACAATTGTTTTTGAACCAAACATAGCAATTTGCAAGGTCGACTTTTCCACCTTGATTAAGCTTTGCGATGATTTTACCCATTCTTTGGGTTTTTCTTAGCAAGGATGAATCTTTACAGAACCAGTCATACCAACCAGCCTCTATTTGAGTTTTGACATCCTCTTTATCAAAGTCGCCGTTATTGAATCTATCAATCCAGGCTAATACGTTAATTCTTTTTTCCATTATTCGATTACCTCCAAGACATCTTTAATTGGCACCATTACGTTGAATCTATTCGCGGCCATATAAGCAACGTGTTTGTCGCTCATGTCTCCACCACTTGCTCGGATAGAAACCCAAGTTCCGGATAAGGCGTGTTCATCAGTCGAGATTTCCCAAACCTCACCAATGACAGTATGCTTTCCGTATTTTCTGAAGATGGCCTTGACCTTATTGCCAAGCTTTAATTCTTCCTTCTTCATTACTTGAGCCCTCTCCAAAGTGGTCTGAACCAACTAGGTGCATTCTCCCAGTCGACCTCATCCATTGCGAGACCTTCTTCAATGCAACCTTCAACTACCTTTCTCCAGTAATCAAAGTCTTGATATTTGGATGCCACTTTGAGATCATCCATTCTTTCTAGTAGGGTTTTAAGGCCCTTTTTGGTCTCGATGTATCTTGCCATATTGTGACCCTCCTTCTTATCTGGTCATTATATATATCACTCTAAAGAGTGATAATAGCAAGATAATAAGACACTACTTTGATACAAAAAATAGTAAGGAATTCCCCACTATCTTCTTCTACCACCATGTTGATCCCACCACGTTCCATTAAGTAGACTTTCCATTACGTCATCTCTTGGATTGTTATAACGGAAATCAACTGATGAGTTTTCCTTAACAATCTGGTAGATCTGGTTCCATGCACAGGTAGATTGTTTCATAAAGTTTGAAGCCATATTAACGTATGGCGATTGAATTGGTCCTCCAGTAGTTGGATGCTTGGCAATCAAACCGTATTTAGTAACTGCTTCTGCGCATTGAATATACCTAGCTTGCGATATTGCGTATTGTTCAATTAGATGTGTTGGAACTAGTTTTTCACATTTAACTCTAACTAACCATTTATATGTTTCTTCAAATAGTTCTTTAGCTGCAAAGGTTGTTCCATCTCTTTGAGGAGCATATAGATATTCTTTAATAGGTGGCATATCCACTGCTTCTAAATCTTCGCCGATATCTATTTCGGTAAGTTTTCTTCCACCTGGATTACCATTTTCTAATTTTTCAATGTTGGATTTTTTCTTTCTGCCGGCTCCAACTCTTTTACCGCCATGTAATGTAGAATTCATTGTCATTTCTCCTTCAAACTTGATTTAGGGTTATACCCAACTTGATTTCGCTTTTTTTGTGCGTGCAACCCCACGCCGGTGTCCATCTTTTTATTCGTAGAGATTTTGACCCCCCTACCCCTAATAAGTGTCTACTCACCTGTTCAAGCAACTCCTCGATTAGAATTTCTAGAAATATTTCTGATTTTCCAAAATTTCTGCCCCGCGTAATTCTGAGGTGCTGCCGACGGTACTCTCAAATACTTTGTATTTGCAGACCGGGGGGGAGTAAAAAGTAGCTGGACTCATGGACTCACTGGACTGTTAATTTCTATAAAATCCTAAAACGCGTATTTAATTGTCTATACTGAATTAAAATCACGATTTGGATATTCTATATATTTTAGAGTCCAGTCAGTCCGCTACTTCTTCTTTCTGATATAGACTGTTTGCTTTCCATATGGACCCATCGTCTTTCTTTTATCAGTCTTATCCCAGCCTTCTATCTGCATTAAGATAGCAGCGATGGCTCTTCCTTCTTTACCATCAAAGTCACCTTTATCCTTATTGAAACATTCGCAGAATATTTCCATCGGACTTATTTCTTCTCTTTGATAAATAGCCGGACCA
>JGI24712J26585_10002790_pt1 | contig 14088 bp, 9 predicted proteins | sample BioPla3DNA2_FD_26585 | JGI IMG/M metagenome (IMG submission 26585) | reverse complement strand
CCGCCTGCAGCTCTGATGTCAGCCGGTATCCGCTCTAAAGCCATGACGGCACGGGCACCAGCGGCTTGTGCTATTTTTGCCTGTTCGGGGGTTGTAACGTCCATGATTACACCGCCTTTTAGGCTTTCGGTTAATTCTTTTTTTGAAACATTATCTTTCATTTTGATATCATCCTTTCTATAACTAATATAGTAATTTGATAAAAATATATACAGTTCACTGTGTGCACTATGTAAACATGGTTTACAAATTAATATAGGAATATTATAATGCATATTGATATTATTTAAATAATCAATTTACGACATATTATTAATACCAGTTTGGGGGTTGCGATAAATTTGTTTACTTATAATCTCGATAACAGAGGGAAAACACCGTTGTATGTATACCTTTACAATTGTATTAAGGCGGATATTTTAAGCGGGAAGCTAAAACCTGATGAAAAGTTGCCTTCAAAACGAAGTCTTTCACAGCACCTGAAAGTTAGCGTAATAACAGTAGAAAATTCATATTCCCAGCTTCTTTTGGAAGGGTATATTTATTCTTTAGAGAGAAAAGGGTATTTTGTCAGTCGTTTACATGAAACATTGCACGAAACATTACCCAGGATAAATTTTTTACATACGAAGAAAATAAAAGAGACCTCCCAAACCCACAACGATGGATGTATTTTTAATTTTAAATCCAACAGCATAAGTTCAGGGCAATTTCCCTTTTCGATTTGGGCCAGGTTAATGCGAAAAACACTATCCGAACAGAAGCTGCACTTGTTAGAGCCGATGCAGTCTAAAGGTATAAAAGAACTTAGGGATGCTATTTCAGATTATTTATATCACTTCAGAGGGATGGCGGTATCTCCGGAACAGATTGTAATCGGTGCCGGGACAGAGTATTTATATGGCTTATTGATTCAGCTCCTTGGAAGAAATAGGGTGTTTGCGGTAGAAGACCCCGGATATCAAAAAATTGCCCATGTCTATAGAAGCAATGATGTTAGATGTGAATTTATTGGAGTGGACAGAAGCGGGCTTTCTGTTTGGGAACTGAATTCCTCCAATGCGGACGTAGTTCATATAACACCTGCTCACCATTTTCCAACAGGGATAGTGATGCCGATTAAGAGGAGGCACGAATTGCTAAAATGGGCAAGCCAAAGGGAGGGAAGGTATATTATAGAGGATGATTATGACAGCGAGTTTCGTTTTACGGGAAGACCTATTCAGACTTTGCAGAGTATTGATAAAAACCAGAAAGTTATCTATATCAATACCTTTTCAAAAAGCATTGCCCCCGCCATTCGTATCGGCTATATGGTATTGCCCATGAATTTAATTGATGCTTACGCAGAAAAATTGAGCTTTTATTCTTGTACAGTTCCAAGCATTGAACAGTTTACTTTGGCTCAATTTATATCCGAGGGTTATTTCGAACGCCATATCAACCGGATGCGTAATTACTATAAGAAGCAGCGGGACTTGGTTATAAAGTCTATAAAAAACAGCTTGTCCGAAGATAAAATAACCATATTAGAGGAAGATGCCGGACTCCATTTTCTTGTAAACGTAAATACAGACATGAGTGATGAACAAATTATTAGGGCGGCAGAGAAAAGAGGAGTGAGAATATCATGCCTCTCGGAATACTATTATGATAAAAAGAGAAAAAAGGACGGTACCATAATTATTAACTATTCGGGAATTGAATATGACAAGGTTGAGGAAGCGGTAGAAAGCCTCATGGGGATATTCTAAAGCAGGGGATGGTTTAGTCTATAGGGCATAGACTTGCTATATGAGTCGATATTTTATAGACCGGGGAGATTTATTATGAAGGAATATAAACTTACTGAAAGGGAAGAAAAATTTGAGGGAATAATCCGGCAGAACGAGCCAACTCTTGTTTGAAGAAATAAAATGATTGAATATATTCGGATGAAGGACTAAAATATAGATTATAGCTAAAAATAATTCATAAAATAAACATGGGAGATAAAGGATTTGAAAGCAGTGGTTTAGAAAGCTATTTGCAATGTGCTAAACAAGAGGAGGAGCAATTTGAGAAAGTTATTACCCTATATGAAAAAGTACTTGGGCTATGCAGTTCTTAGCCCTATACTTATGATTTTAGAAGTCCTTGCGGATATTATTATTCCTTACCTGATGTCTTTAGTAGTGGATGTGGGTATTGAAAACCGGGATATTGATTACATTGTGAAGATTGGACTTGTTATGGTTGCGGTGGCGATTTTAGCCATAGTCTTTGGCGTTATAAGTGCCCATTGTGGAGCTAGAGCAGGATTTGGGTTTGCTTCGGAAATTAGGAAGGCAGCTTTTACAAAGATTCAGACTTTTTCCTTTGCAAATCTCGATCAATTTACAGTTTCATCGCTCATAACAAGGCTTACCAATGACTGTAACACAATAGGTCAAGTCACCATGATGAGTCTGCGTATGGCAATAAGAGCACCTTTTTTGATGTTGTTTGCTCTTATTATGTCGGCAACAATAAATGCATCTCTGGCAAGGGTGTTTGCTATTTCTATACCGGTTACAGTGTTCTTTATAGTGGTGGGTATTATTAAAGCAACTCCTTTATTTAAGGAAATGCAAACCCGTGTCGACCGAGTAAATGCAATTATTCAGGAGAACTTAACAGGCATAAGGGTTGTTAAGTCCTTTAACCGGCAGGATCACGAAGAAAAGAAATTTAAAGAAAGAAATGATGCATTCAGAGATACTGCACTTAAGGCCATTTCTCTTATTATACTTATTATGCCTTTATTAAATATCATAATTTATTCCACGATAATTGCGGTACTGTGGTTCGGAGGACAGCAGGTGGCTGCGGGAACTATGGGCGATGGGGAATTAATCTCTTTTATAACCTATATTACCCAAATCATGATTTCCCTTATGATGATGTCAATGTTCTTCATGCAGTTTATGCGTGGCACGGCATCCGTAAGCAGAATTTCGGAGATACTGAACACCGAGCCGGAAATAAAGGAAGCTCAAAATCCTGTGAGGGAACTAAAAGACGGCTCTGTCCGGTTCAATGATGTAAGCTTTCGCTATCCCGGAAGCCAAGAGAAAACCTTAAACAATATAAACTTTGAAATAAAATCCGGGGAGATCCTTGGGATAATCGGTTCCACTGGTTCATCCAAGTCTACGCTGGTGCAGCTGATTCCAAGACTCTATGATGTGACCGGGGGTTCTGTTGCCGTAGGCGGGATAGATGTCAGGGAGTATGATATTCAAGCTTTGCGGGATCAAGTGGCGTTTGTACTACAGAAGAACACATTGTTTTCCGGTACGCTGCGTGAGAATATGAAATGGGGCAATGAAAATGCCACTGATGAGCAGATTATCAGAGCACTTAAACAGGCACAGGCTTGGGAGTTTGTGTCAAAATACGATGATGGATTGGAGCACAGGGTGGAACAGGGGGGCGAAAATTTCTCCGGGGGGCAGAAGCAGAGGCTTACAATTGCAAGAGCCCTTATTAAGTCTCCGAAGATTATTATACTTGATGATTCCACAAGTGCCGTGGATGTGGCCACTGATGCTAAGATTCAGCATGCGTTTAAAGAGGAGCTGGGGGATATAACCAAAATAATAATTGCCCAGAGAATTTCATCTGTCCAGTATGCGGATAGAATTATTGTAATGAACGAGGGAAAAATAGAGTCCATTGGAANTCACAATACTTTATTGAAGGCATCCCCGAACTATAGGGAAATATATGAATCGCAGCACAGAGGGGTGGTGGGGCAATGAAAAATCAAAAAAAGCCTTTGCATTTAAGGCCAAAGGATCCAAAGAAAACATTGATAAGGATGTTTAGCTATTTTAGATATAATAAAATAATGTTTTTTGCCGGGATATTCTTTATCATACTGAGTTCAGCAGCACAGATAGGGGCTAACGGTATGCTGAGCCCAATAATTGATTCTTTTGTAAAAAACAGTGACAGAAGTGTTTTTATAAAATATGTTCTTATCATGGCGGTGATAGTAGGGGTCATTGCTATAGGGCAGTATTTAGGAAGCATGTTTATGGCAAAGTTGGCACAAAGCACCGTTCACAGGATTCGTGAAGATATGTTTTCCCATATGGAGAAGCTGCCTGTTTCGTACTTCGACAAGCATTCCCATGGTGACCTCATGTCCACATTTACAAATGATGTGGATATGCTCAATCAATCTTTAGAACAAAGTGTATCCCAGGTTATTATTTCCGTTGTATCGGTGGTGGGTAGCTTTGGGGTGATGCTGTACTTGAGTCCGATACTGACAGCGGTGGTAGTGATTATGCTCGTGGTGATGTTTGCTTCAATAAAATATGTAGGAAAAAAATCAGCGAAAAATTTTCGTGCCCAACAGGCGGCTCTTGCCGATATGAATAGTTATATTGAGGAGATGATGACGGGGCAGAAGGTGGTAAAGGTTTTCAATTATGAGGGTCGTGCCATAAAGACTTTTAACAAAAAGAACGAGGAACTTCGTAAGACAAGCACCGATGCATCTGCCTATGGCACTATGCTTATGCCCATTATGGGCAATTTGTCTTTTGTGATGTATGCCCTTGTTTCCATGTTTGGAGCATTTCTGGTCATGAAAGGCCGTATGAGTGTAGGAAATATTGCGTCGTTTTTGCAGTTCACAAGGACAATTTCAAGACCGATTACAATGGTTTCCAACCAAATGAACATGTTGTTGGCAGCATTGGCTGGAGCGGAAAGAATTTTCAATGTAATGGATGAAGAAGCAGAAATCAACGATGGTGACGTTAGCCTTGTAAGAGACCCTGAGGGTGGAAATAGCCTTTATTGGAAGGTGCCAAAGGAAAATGGCGAATATGAAAGAATTCCCCTTAGAGGGTTTATCACTTTTGAGAATGTGAATTTCGGTTATTTGCAGGGACAGAGGGTTCTAAACAATATCAACCTTTATGCTAAGCCAGGACAGAAGATTGCCTTTGTAGGTTCTACCGGTGCGGGCAAAACCACAATTACGAATTTAATAAACCGGTTTTATGAAATAAGTGAGGGCACAATACTCTACGACGGGATAGATATTAAACGAATAAAAAAATACGATTTAAGGAGCACTATGAGTATTGTCCTTCAGGATGTCCATCTGTTTGAGGGTACAATTGCGGATAACATAAGGTATGGAAAGCTTGATGCCACCGATGAGGAGGTAGTGGCGGCCGCTAAACTCGCCAATGCCCATTATTTTATCAAGCACTTACCCAAGGGATATGACACGATGCTCATTGCCGATGGACAGAATTTGTCCCAAGGAGAACGCCAGCTTTTGTCTATTGCACGGTCAGCAGTAGCCAATCCGATCATACTCATACTTGACGAGGCAACATCTTCTGTGGATACAAGGACAGAAAAGCTTATAGCCGAAGGAATGGATAAGCTTATGGAAGGAAGGACTACTTTCGTAATTGCCCACCGCCTCTCCACAGTACGGGATGCCAATGCCATTATGGTTCTTGAGCAGGGAGAGATTATTGAGCGGGGCGATCATGATGAATTAATGGAACAAAAGGGACGTTACTATGCATTAAACACCGAGAATTTGGGGGCAGTGGATTTGGATTGTTAATGGGAATTGTGTTCTGACAATGTTTGTAGAGAAAGTTGATGACATTCTTTCAAGTTCGCTGGTGTGTTGCTGATTGTGTTCTAACAATATTTGTAGAGGAAGGGGAACGGCGTTAAAAAGAACCGTTCTCTCTATTTAGTGGGATTTCATGAAGTGAAATGACCAAAAAGCGATGGGGGCTCGATGCCCCCGGAGCTTTTATTTGTTAAATAAATTAATATTTTCCGAAGTCATCATCTAGAGTTATTTTTGAAGCTGAAGGAGCAATATCGGTCTGTGACGATACCGGTAAAGGCTTTGAGTCTAAGCTTTTATTGTTATTCATAAAATCCCCAATCAACTTTTTTATATCGGATTCCAATACGTTATTAATATTGCTAGGATTTTCTGCTTTTTTGAGTTTGAAGAAACTCATGGCTTTTTTTAATAGCTCTGTCTGGCTGGAAAGCTCCTCACTTACGGCAGCACTTTCTTCCGAAGTGGCCGAATTGGTTTGTATAACTTGTGCAACCTGCTCTATAGCTTGGTTTATCTGGGATATTCCTGTGGACTGCTCGTTTGAGGCCAATGAAATTTCTCCAACAAGACCAGCGGCTTTTGTTATACCATCAACAATCTTGTTTAAAGCATCCGCTGTGTTGTGTGCAATTTTGACTCCTACTTCGGATTTTTTAATAGAACCTTCAATCAATTCGGTGGTTTCTCTGGCAGCATCTGCACTTCTTGCGGCAAGGTTCCTCACTTCTTCGGCGACAACAGCAAATCCTTTGCCATGCTGACCGGCTCTTGCGGCTTCTACAGCGGCATTGAGTGCAAGTATATTTGTCTGAAAGGCTATATCATCAATAACCTTTATTATCTTTGATATATTTTGCGAAGAATTACTAATTTCAGTCATTGCATTGACCATATTTTGCATATGTTTGTTACCTTCCAGAGCATTTTCCTTTGAAGCTAAGGCTAATTCATTGGCTTCATTTGCATTTTCAGCGTTCTGTTTGGTTTGTGTGGATATTTCATTTATTGAGGAGGTTATCTCTTCTATGGAACTAGCCTGTTCAGTTGAACTCTGAGCCAGTACTTGACTTGACATTGATACCTGCTTGGCTGCAACAGCCACCTGTTCAACTGCTAAGTTAACGTTTGACATGATTTTATTGCTGGATTCTATCATTTCATTAAGTTTTTTGCCAAGAACATCCTTGTCAGACTTGATTTCGATCGGCACGGTGAGGTCGCCTTCGGCTATTCTTTCTACAACAAAAGCCTGATTTTTAATATTATCTATCATATTTTTAAAGGATCTCATCAAAGAACCTATTTCGTCTTTTGCTTTGGCCTCAAGATTAACGTCAATGTCTCCGACTGCAAGCTTTTCGGCAACAATGGTCATTTCCTTTATCGGCCGGCTTATTATTCTTGATAAAAACAGTCCAAGACCTATTGCTAAAGCTATCCCGGCAAGGTTTATAACAATCATTGTTGTTTGTGCGGTGGCAGCTTTTTTGTTGTTTTCTTCTGAGGCAGCTTCAGCATCACTTATCTTTGTGTTAAACAAATTTTCGAAAGATGTCTGGATTATATTGTTAATTTCACCCTCTTCGGAACCAATAGAGAGTTGTAACTGTTGTAAATCTCCCGCTTTTCCGAACTCGCTGACTTTCTGCATATAAGGATAAAAATTGTTTATTATAGCACTGTGCAAGGCATCGTATTCCTGCTGAATAATGTCGTCATTGATGCTGTTTTTGAATGTCTCCAAGTCATTAATTAACGCCGAATAGAGCTGATTGATTTCAGAAACTGTTTCATTATTTTTACTTGTATCGGTTCTGCCCAATGTACGTAAATTTATTCTGATTTTTTCGTATTTCTCTATTACAGATGCCAATTGTCTCATCGGAATCATGTCTTGAGTATACATATTGTTGCGGGCATCATTCATAGACTTTAACTGTACAACTCCGACAATACAGACAAGACCTGAAATTTCAGCTATAATCACAAACACAATTACTAATTTGACAGAAATCTTCAAATTATTGAACCATTGCATATTGCTTACTCCTCCTTAAATTTTATCGTTTATTAGGTCGAAAAGTGCTGAGCTTGGTGTGAATAATAGGGAATAAATATGCTATATAATATATATTCGACAGAAAACGACACAATCCTTTAAAAATTACCATTACCATGTGGAATATTATGCCAACTTATACGGAATTAAGGGGGAGTATATTGTTCCTCACATTTATTTAATGCACTTAGGTTAAGTAGATTGTACTTACTGGCACAGGATTTAATAACATGATTAGCAATAATTATAGCGTTAAAAACCTTTAATTAATATAGGAAATAATTAANATGGGAGAGGTCGAATAAAGTGAAGAGAAATGAAACAACAATTAGTACCATTTTATTTGTTGCGATAGATGGTATTATTACTTTTCTCACGGAAATAATCAATATGGATATTTTGATGCTAATGATAAAAAGGCAGGCTTTGGATAAAACAGGGGACGGTTTTATATTCTGAGAGAACCGTCCCTATTCTAATTATTATCAATACTGTCAAGTATCTTGTCCCATTCATACTGTGCGGAGTCGGCAAGATGTTTTGGGGAAGTGTAATGTCCTAGAATGATTCCATACTGTACATAGGAAGAAAACCTTGCCAGTTTTACATTGGAGTGTACAGGCATAATGTGTTCCCATGCACTGGAGGGGTTTTGCATATAAGGGGCCAGGGATTTGATAAATTCGTTGTCCACTTCAATATCAGCTACTGGAATTACCTGAGCTTCTTCAACAAATTTTTTATAGTTCTGCGGTTCACACAAAAACTCCAGCCATTTTAAAGCAGCTTCCCGGTTGGGAGATTTATCATTAACACTTAACATCATATCATATTTACACGATATCTGGACTGGGTCAGTGCCCTTTGTATATCCAGGCAGAGTAAAGCAACCGAGTTCTATCGACGGATTCTTATCCATAATGGAAAATGCCTGCCAAGAGCCATCGGCCAGCATTGCAGCTTCGCCGTTGGCAAATCTCTCTGGTATACTTGCATACTCTATTTTGTTAAAGTTCATGGGCAAATAAGTTGCAAAATCAAATGCCATCTCCCAGATTTTAAGAGATTTTTCATCGTTAAATTTTCTCTCTCTCGTCCAGAGATCTTTTGCAAAAGAGGTCAAATCGGTTTCGTTTGCCGCCACAAAAGCATTGGAAATCATAAGCAGAGGCCAGCTGTCTTTTCCTCCGACAATTAGAGGTTTAATTTTCCTCTCTCTCATGATTTTGCATATATTAACAAATTCATCCCATGTTTCCGGTACCTCCAACCCGTTTTTTCTGAATATAGTTTTGTTATAAAAGACGATGTTTAGTGCAGATAAGGCAAAGGGAACGGCATAAACCCTGCCTTCAAGCATGGAGGATTCCTCCAAAGCAGTTTGTTTCCAATTTTTAAGATAAGGAATATCGGTTAAATCAGCATAATAACCCATTTCTATTTCCTGTTGAAATTGAGGTTTAATAGCATCCTTAGCCCAATCAGTCTGTAGTGGATTTGTTTGAAAATTTATCACAACATCAACATCACTTGTCGACAACTTTTGAGCCTTTACTTGGTCATACATTGAATTTTCAACCATCAACAATTCAATATTGATATCAGGGTTTTGGCTGGTAAATTCATTACTTAAACTACTAAATATGTCATTATATCCATGTATCATAAACCTTACCGTTACCGCATCGTTGACTTTGTCAGGCTTCTTAACTTGGCTTGGTGTCGGTTCCGGTTCTTCCCCTCCTGCACTACTGCAGGCAGTAGAGAAAACAAGTACTGAAAAAATCAACAATAATAGGGTTGTCTTATAAAATGGTATGATTTTTTTAAAACTCATAAATATCCTCCTTATGGGAAAAAGCTTCCTCTCACATGCCTCACGGAATTTATTCCTCAATCGTAATAGCATATCATGTAATTATTATCGGCTTTTAATAGCTTTGTTTTTATAGTAAATTAATGTTGGATAAGTTTATTAATGCTTGAATAAGCTTATTACCCGGAATATATTACACAAAAGAAGATGCATATAAACTTATTATTTTATTTATACAAAATACCGATATAAAACAATGTAGCGGCATCATTTTATTATTTAAATGTTTCAGGGATATATTTTTCACAACTATAATTTTTATTTTATCAATATTTTTGAGGTGAGATAATATTGGATATAAAAAAATATATATCGGAACAGATGAATAGAATTACTAAAATCATCTTTCCTCTCAAAGGGAAATTCGACAGGATCTGGACTGATTTTTTCGAGGTCAATTTCAGAAGAATAAAAATCAACACGAGATTGATTGTTGCGTTTATTGTAGTATCAGTTTTTCCTATAGTGATGCTGGGAGGAATGAGCTTCAGGAAGTCAAGCTCTGCCATAGAGTCAAAAATAGAAACATACTCGGTTCAGGTAGTTGATCAGGTAAGCCAGAATATTTCTTTACAGATGAAAAAATATGGGTCTATGTGTAATGAATTGACAACCTACAGTGATGCTGTTAATGGAGTCAGAGATTACCTAAAAACATTTTCAAACTTTGAAAGATCAGCAATTTTAGCAGAAAGGATAGCACCTTCATTTATTACTAAGTTTAGTGACAACACCCACACTATATCGATATTTATGAAAGTTCAGGATAGAGATGGACTCATAAAGATACTCAACACAGACAATCATGGTAGTCTTGTAACCCTTGAAGACAGTATTGCTTATGACCAATTAGTCTTGGAGTCCTCATCAACGGAGGTTTGGCTAAGTAAAAAGCTTGCTAACGGAAGGGATTCAATTATATATGTAAAGCACTCTGTTCCCTATACTATTATTAATAACAAGCCAAACTATCTGGGGTTTAAATTGTTGTTGTATACGGTTTATGATCAGAGTTTTTTATCCTCCATATATGAGAATGTGGATTTAGGAAAAAATGTGGATATCTTTGTTATGGACTCAAAAGGCATGGTAATTTCAAGCAAAGACATTGCCCAAATACCTCCTAACAGCTTTTACAAGGATGAATCCTTAATAAAAGATCTTATGAACACAAAAGATAAAAGGGACAGTTCCTTTGTCGTATATATTGATAATAGCAAGTACCTTGTAACCTTTTCAGCTATCAAAGACACAGATTGGTTTGTCGTGAGCACAATACCATACACATATCTTCAGAAAGAATCCCGAAGTATATTATGGAGTATTCTTGGAATTGCCCTTATAATACTTAGCATTGCACTGATTCTATCCTTCTTTATAACCCGGAGCATATCCATGCCCCTTAAAAAAATGCTGGTGCTTATGGATGAAGCAAGTATGGGAAACCTTTATGTAAATATTGAAGACAGGTACAATGACGAAATTGCCGTAGTACTGCAAAAGTTTAATAGCATGGTTGGAAACATAAGGAGTCTTATCTTAAAGGTTCGTGAGAGTTCGGATTCTGTCGTGCTGGATGCTGAAGGGCTTGCATCCTTATCCAAGGCATCTCAGACTGTATCAAGCCAGACAGCTATAGCCGTTCAACAGATATCTAAAAGTACATCGGAACAGGTAAACAATACCACATTATGTGTTGAACATGTTACCAGCCTTTCGGAAGATATAAGCCAGGTTGTGGATAATATTACTCAAACCTCCGATATTATTATAAATACAAAAAAGTATAGCGATAATACCTTAGATTCCATAAGATCCCTTAATATAAAAGCTCGTGAAACTCATACCGTATCAGAAAACATAACAAAAACCATAAACTCTCTCAATACTGAAATGAAGGAAATCAAAAAGATCATCAAGTTAATCGTGGAAATTGCTGAACAAACAAAACTTCTGTCTCTTAACGCTTCCATTGAAGCAGCCAGGGCAGGCGAATTCGGAAAAGGTTTTGCCGTGGTAGCAAAAAACATTAAGATGCTTGCAGACAAATCCAAAAATTCTTTAGCCGATATAAGCAATATAATAAACAAAATTCAGAAAAAGACTGAAGATACAGTACTTTTAGCTGCTGATGCAGACAATATAATCAATATTCAGCTAGGAGCGGTAGCTGAGGTAGATAAGAGCTTTAGGACGATTTACAATGCAATGGAAGAAATAATAGACAAAATGAACAACTCTCAGAAATCCTTGAGTAAAGCCCTTGTATCAAAAGAAAACACGCTTAAGTCCATAGATAATATTCATGTGCTGTCTTCGGATACTGCAACAGCTACAAAGGATGTGAGCATATCTGTCTATGAACAGGAAGCAGGTGCCCAACAATTAACGGCTCTCGCTTTAAAACTCAATGACATGGCTCAAAATCTCAACCAAGTGGTGGAGATTTTCAAGATTTCTTAGAAGAATGGTTATTATTAAGATATTTTTATAAAAAGCCGTTAGAAGCAGAAATGGTTATAATATTGATACATAAAAACGGAGCAGCTATAATGGATATGAAGAAAGCAGAGTTTATCAATGTGAATTATGTTCTGACAATGTATGCGGAGGATAGGGAAACGGCAGTTGAAAAGTTAAAAGTTTTACAGGGGTGTTAATAACGATAGATTTATAGGTTGGAGAACAAAGAACCGTCCCCTGTTTGATGACCGTCCCCTGATTGAGGATAAATGAGGATTGAAGGAGAACTTGTAGAAGCAAAGTTTATTAATAGATTGAACCGGTTTGAAGCTGTTGTGGAAGTCGAGGGGATACAGGAACTGGCTCATGTTCCGAATACCGGCCGGTTAAAGGAGCTACTGACAGAAGGTGCAACTGTGCTTTTGAGGAAATATGACAGAACAGACCGTAAAACCCGTTTCGGACTTATAATAGTAAGAAAAAACGGGATATGGGTATCTATAGATTCTGCCAATGCACCCAACAGGATAATGTTTGAAGCTCTCAAGCAGGGAAAGCTTCAACAGTTTCGTGACTATAGCCAAATATGCCGGGAAGTAACTGTGTTAAACAGCCGTTTTGACTTTGGGCTGTTTTCGGAAGACAAAGAATATTATATTGAAGTTAAAGGCGTAACCCTTGTAGAGAACAGACAGGGCTTTTTCCCCGACGCTCCTACAAAAAGGGGTGTCAGGCACCTTGAGGAATTGACACAGCTAAGATTGAGCGGGAAGGGAGCAGGGGTTGTTTTTATTGTACAGAGAGAAGATGCAGAGGTTGTAAGACCTAACGACAGAACGGACGTGGATTTCGGCAATGCGTTAAGGGAAGCTGGAAAGGCCGGTGTGGATCTTATGGCTTATGTTTGCAGGGTGGATGTAGATCAAAGGAGCATGGATATTGTACGTGAAATACCTGTTGTTTTGGAAAGTAGTCAAAGTTAGGCATTTTTGACCATACTTCCTTTTATGTCCAGTATAGGCTTAGTTGCAACGGATTTACATCTTAAGTATGCAACTAGCCTTCTTATTCTTGAATGAGTCTTTTCATCAGTCTTAATTAATCCTTAATCGGTAAATTGATAATCTTTATTTCTGTTTTCATTTTAATTATGCCACATAAAGACATGCAGGACAGTGAAGTTTTTCTATAAAAGCATATTTTTTACGAATTTGAAGAAATATTAAGAAATAGTAAAATACAATAACAAAATACAAGAAAAAAGTATATATACTTTTTTAACAGGCTTAATTGCTCATTTACAACATTTTTATGTTATGACAACATGTAAATACGTGTAAGTTATTACTTGAATTATCGTTACATATTTTTCAAGATTTAGTTATTAAGCAGACGAGGGTTATAATGCACAAAATTAGTAAAATTATTAGCAAAATCAGAATCAAAATGGGGGTTCGGGGGGTTAATTGAAAGCCCATATTATAATTCATTTACCTCGGAGTACGGTAACCCGAAACATTATTTCCATTAATGGATAAACTTAGTTACGGGAGGGTTTAGCGTGAAAAGAAAAACTATTATTATTACCTTTTGTACTTTAACTGCAGTGTTGATACTTTCTATATCTCTATTGGTTGTAAGGGCAGCAAAAGAAAAATACCCTGAAATTCAGAGACCGGAAGGCATTCCTGACACAGTAAAGTGGAACCCTGATCTGGGCGAGTACTACAATTCTGACAGTTTCGAATGGAATTCAGAAATTTGGGGGTATCGGCCAAAGGAAACGAATAAAAGTATTGGGATTCCCGACTCACATATGCTAGGAACATATTTGTCTGAAGATGAGTATATTGAAGCTAATTCAGGGACAACGGATGAAGTAGACAAAGCTGTTATTAAATATTACAAAAAAAGCAGAGAAATAGTATATCCTGCTGTTTCATACAACTATGAGTGTGCCAAGCAAAGCTTGGCAGTTTCAGTTGGTGAAAATCTAACACAGGAAAAGGCTAGCCACCACCCTGTTACTGTAGACCTACGGCCATACTG
>JGI24712J26585_10002781_pt1 | contig 14118 bp, 15 predicted proteins | sample BioPla3DNA2_FD_26585 | JGI IMG/M metagenome (IMG submission 26585) | reverse complement strand
TCCCCCCGCCCCCTACCCTCCCCGACATCTTCCAACTCGTCCGCGCCCGCCGCCGCACCCTCGAAGCCCTCGCGCGCGACTTCATCACCCGCCAGGTCCCCGCCGAAAAAGGCTACTCCCTCGAAACGCAAATTGCCCGCCGCGTCACCGGCCGCATGACCGGCTACACCCACCCCGTCATGACCATCACCGGCTCCGGCAACCAAGGCATCTTCATTGGCCTCCCCTACCAGCGCCTCCACGCCCGCCACGGCGACCGCATTCTCCCCGCCGTCGTCTTCTCCCTACTCGCCCAAATCCATCTCAGCGCCCGCCACCAGCGCCTCTCCTCCACCTGCGGCCTCGCCACCAAAGCCGCCCCCGCCCTCGCCGCCGGCCTCGCCTACGCCCGCGGCGCCACCCCCGCCGAAATCGAGCGCCTATTCCGCGCCATCCCCGCCCGCCTGAAAGCCCTCACCTGCGAAGGCGCCGAACCCGCCTGCGGCGACAAAGCCCGCCGCGCCTACCGCGCCGTAGCCGCCCTCAACCTGGGCCTCCCCTGATTTTTCCACGCCATGGAAAAGTTTTTCGCCATTTTTCCACGCCATGGAAAAATAATTTCCACACCGTGGAAAAAAACAAGCAACCGCCGCCCGCCCCGCCCAAAATTTTCCACACCGTGGAAAAAAGTTTTCCACACCGTGGAAAAATTAAGCTCGCCGCGCCCCTCCCCGCCCAAAATTTTCCACACCATGGAAAAAAGTTTTCCACACCGTGGAAAACTTTTTTCCCCGCGCCCCCCCCGCCACCCCGCCGCCTGACCCATGAAATTTCTCTCCATCGGCGACCAAGTGCGCCCCGGCCGCTACACCGTCTGGACCCGCTTTCAAAACAGCGTCATTCTATTTTCAACCNCCCGCCGCGCCCTGTTTATCGTCGCCCCCGCCCTCGGCGACGGCCCGCTCAACGCCGTACACCCCCGCCCCGCGCAAGCCCTGCAAAACATCGAAGAACTGCGCCTCCCCCGCCCGCTGACCGCCCCCCGCTACGACTCCCAAATGCCCCGCCCAACCGCCCCCCAGCGCGCCCAACTCGCCGCCATCCTCGCGCGCCATCTGCCGCGCTTCGCCCCGCCGGACAGCCTCATCAGCCTCTGGCTGCCCACCCGGCCGCCGCTCTCCACATTCCAAACCAACCGCGACAAACTCTTTCGCCAAGCCCTCGCCCGCGCCGCGCGCGGGCAGTTGCCGCAAGCCGTCAACGCCATCAAAGGCTGCGGCATCGGCCTGACGCCATCGGGCGATGACTTCCTCTGCGGCTGGATGCTCGCCCTTCGCCTCCGCCGGCAAACACAAACCGCGCGACTCATCGCCAACCTCGCGCGCGGCGAAAATCCCGTGGTAAACGCATTCCTCGAACAAGCCGCGCGCGGACGCGTCGCGCGCGCCTTGAAAAACCTCCTGACCACCCCCACCCCCGCCCGCGTGAAAGCCGTCTGCGCCATGGGCCACAGCTCCGGCGCCGACCTCCTCTGCGGCCTGCTCTTCGGACTGAACGACGGCCTCCTGCCGCTCGAATCAAAAAGATAGCCTACACGCTACCCGCGAAAAACGACAACCCACAGCACCAGGCTGAGCGCGATGCGATACCAGCCAAACGCCGCCAGCGTGTGACGGCTAATCAACCGCATGAGAAAACGAATCGCCAGCCGCGCCACCACATAAGAAACTACCAACCCAATCACATACGGAAAAATGTCGGCGCGGCTCAACTGCCGCCAATCGGCCCACAGCGAATACGCCCCCGCCAAAAGCAAAACAGGCACCGCCGCAAAAAAAGAATATTCGGCCGCCGTTTTTCGGCTCAACCCCAGCAACCGCCCGCCCAAAATGGTCGCCATCGAACGCGAAGTGCCCGGAATCATCGCGAAACACTGAAAGCAACCAATGCCCAGCGCGCGCTTCCAGCCCAGCCCATCCACGCCGCCATCCTCATGCGCCGGCAGCCAGCGCTCCAGCGCAATCATGATGATTCCGCCCACCCCCAGCGCCCACATAACCACGCTCGGCGAAAAAAGATGGCCCTTAATCTGGTCGTGAAACAGCAACCCCAAAATCATCGCCGGCAAGGTCGTCAGAAACAGCCAGCTCAAGCCGCGCAGACCGGCGAAACCAACCGGACGCTTCCAATCCGCCAGCCGGACGAACCGACGCCAGTATTCGACCACCACCGCCAGCACCGCCCCGGACTGAATCACCACTTCAAAGTTGTGATTGAATGGCTCCCCCAGCCACCGATTCAGCAAAATGAGATGCCCCGTGGAAGAAATAGGCAGATATTCGGTGATGCCCTCCACCACGCCCATCAGGGCCGCTTGCAATCCTGTGATGAACCAATCCATGCGCCCGCCTGCTACAGCTCAATATGAAAAGCGATATTCGCCTGAATGTCAGCGGCAATTTTTTGCACAACCGCGTCATCTGCCGCCGGACTGATTTTCAGGATGGCCAGCGAGCACTTTCCCTTCGAGTCGTGGGGATTGCGCACGTCGTTGATGTTAATGCCGGCAGCCGCGAGCGAAGCGCCGATTTGCCCGAGAACACCCGGACGGTCTTCATACGTGAATACCACCCAATTGCCGACAGGCTCGAAGTAGAGCTTGTCAAAATCGTTGATGCGGGCAACGAGCATGTTGCCCTCTTCAACCGTGCCGCGCACGCTGGCGCGCACGAGCCGTTCCGCGTCCAGATGCCCGATTAAATCCAGCGTAATGGAGTTGGTGTAGGCCTTGCTGTCGTCGGTCGGACGGTCCACATAATCCACGCCCATGTCCGCCAGAAAAGCGCGAGTCGAAGCGTGGTCCAGCGAAGTGTCATAATCGGCGCTCAACCCGGCCGTGACCGGCGAAAGCAGCCACTTGGCATAAGGTTTGAGCGAGCCGTAGAAACTGCTTTCGACCAGCTTGAGCTGCGTGTCCTTCCCCAGCACGCACCGGCAAATCCGGGCCAGCACGTTGGCCAGACGCCCAAACGCCGGGTCCAGCCCCACGGGAACATCGCGGTTCACCACCGCGCTCGTGATTCCGCGGTCGTCCAAATCAATCAACTGACGGGCCGCCAGCTCCGCCGCCTTGCGATTCGCCTCATGGGTGTTCGCGCCCAGATGCGGAAGCATCAAATCGGCAATGTCCGCCACGCTCTTGAGACCGGCCGCATCCTTGAAATAAACGTCGTTCAAAAAACGAATGTTTTTCTCGGCCTTGACGGCCCGCAAGCTGTCTTCATCAAGAATGCCGGCGCGGGCGCAGTTGACCAGCGTCGCCCCCGGCTTCATGCGGCCCAGCAGCGCGCGATTTATCATGCCGCGCGTGCTGTCATTTTCCGGAATGTGCAGCGTGACGTAATCGGCCTGCTCAAACAACTCCGGCAAACTGACGCGCTCAATGCCCAGCTCCGCCGTTTTTTCATTGGAAGTGAAAGGGTCGTAGCCGATGAGTTTCACCTCAAAGCCGGAAAGACGCCGCGCCACCAGTTGGCCGATGTAGCCCAGGCCCACAATGCCCACGGTTTTGCCCGCCAGCTCGGAACCCATATACTCCGACTTCTTCCAATCGCCGGCGCGCGTGGAAATGTCAGCCGCAACCAGATGCCGCGCATCCGCCAGCATCATGGCCACCACTTCTTCGGCCACGGCGTTGGAGTTGGCCCCCGGCGTGTTCATCACATCAATGCCCTTTTTGCGCGCGTAGCGGATGTCTATGGTGTTGTAGCCCGCGCCGGCGCGAACAATAACTTTCAAGGCCGGCGCCAAATCAATCAGTTCCGCCGTAATTTTCTCGCTGCGCACGATGAGCGCATGAGTGTCCGGGTTGTCGCGAAGCAACTGCGCGATGTCCGCCTTCGGCATTTGGACGACCGCATACCCGCCGTGGGCCTCAAGAATCTCTTGGGCCACCGCATCCAATTGGGTCGGAATCAATACCTTTTTCATGCTAGTCCTTTCACGATGCACATCCGGGGGTGAAACGTTGCAACTGTACGCTTCCGGCGCTTTTCACGCAAGACAATCACCCCGCGCCCGCCCAAAAACAAAATAACAAAAAAATCAACCGCGCCCTTGACGCCATCCCGCCCCTGTGGTTCCATAAAAGCCATGAAAGTTAAGCGGGTTTATTTCGGCTTCACCTTTAGATCGCCGGACGCACGGTCCGGAACGATCCGGTGACCCATGCCGGAATTCTTTCCGCAAACCGCGTGTCCGGCGCAACGGACGCGCGGTTTTTGTTTGTCCCGATGACCCGCAAGCCGCGCTGGACCCCCCCTCCCCCGTTCCCCATCAAACCCAAGGTAAAAAACATGATTATCGTATTAAAAAGAAATTCCAGCGAAACCGATGTCGCCAGCGTCACTGACATGGTGCGCACCCTGCGCTATCAACCCCGCGTCATTCGCGGCGTGGAGCAAACCGTGGTGGCCTGCATCGGCGACGAATTGTCCAACCAGTCCCTGGAAGTCCTCCGCAACCTTCCCGCCGTGGAAAATGTGTTGCCGGTGCAAAAGAAATTCAAGCTCGTCAGCCGCGAGTACCACCCGGCCAACACCGTGGTCGAAGTGAACGGCGTCAAAATAGGCGGCGGCCATATCGGCATTCTGGCCGGCCCCTGCGCCATTGAAAGCTATGACCAGTTTCACACGACGGTCCGCGACTTGGTCAATTGCGGCATCCGCGTCATCCGCGCCATGCCCTTCAAGCCGCGCACATCGCCATACGATTTCCAGGGCCTGAAACAAGACGGCCTCGACATCATGCGCGCCGTCAAAGAAGAATTCGGCGTGGCCATGATATCCGAAGTGACCGGCCCGGATAAAATCGAACCGCTGCTGACCGTCGCCGACATTTTCCAAATCGGCGCCCGCAACGCGCAAAACTACGACTTGCTGGAACAAATCGCGCAAACCGGCCGCCCGGTCATCCTCAAGCGCGGCCTCGCCAGCACCGTCGAAGAATGGCTCACCGCCGCGGAATACTTGCTGGTGAATAACTGCACCCAGTTGATGCTCTGCGAACGCGGCTTGCGCTCGTTCGACCCCAACACCCGCAACCTGCTGGACCTGGGCGCGGTCGCCGTCGCCAAGCAATTGACCCACCTGCCGATTATCGTGGACCCCAGCCACGCGGCCGGCGCACGACGGCTGGTGCCGCCGCTTGCTCGCGCGGCGCTGGCTGTGGGGGCGGACGGCCTCATCGTGGAGGCACACGCCGACCCCTTCAACGCGTTCAGCGACGCCGCGCAACAACTCGAATCCGGCAAATTCAAGGCATTCTTGGACGACCTCGCCCCGTGGGTGGAGTTGGCGCGCCAGGCCAATCGCCGCGAAACTCCGTCGGATGCAAAGGAGCAAACATGAACCATCCCGTTTTATATCTCGGCCCCGAAGGCACCCACTCCCACGAAGCGGCCATGCGCCGATTTGGCGCCAAAGCCAAACGGGTGCCCTGCTGGTCCCATCATGATGTCTTCGCCCGACTGGTCGCGCCACGCCAAAAGCCCCGCCCCTTGGCCGTCGTGCCCGTCGAAAACTCCAGCGAAGGCCCCGTCACCCAAACCCTTGACCAACTGGCCCAACATTCCGGCATTGAAATCCTCGACAGCTTTTCCCTGCCGGTTTCGCAGCATCTGATGGCACGGCGCGGCGTCCGCCTGGAGGATATTCGCCAAGTTGTCAGCCATCCCCAGGTTTTGGGCCAATGCCGCGCCAACCTCGCCCGCCTCCTGCCGCAGGCGGAATTGATTCCGGAATCCAGCACAGCCGCCGCAGCCGCGCGCGCCGCCCAAGGCGGACCGCTGGCGGCCATCGCCTCCGCCGCCGCCGCGCGCCTGAACAAGCTGGTCATCCTGCAAAAAAATATCCAGGACAGCGCGGTCAACGTGACACGCTTTTTCACCCTGTCCACGGCCCGGAAAAAGCCTCCGCTGCCGCCCAACGCCAAACAGTTGCGCTCGCTGATTTATCTGGTCGTGAGCAATCGCCCCGGCGCGCTCCTGCATGTGCTGGCCCCGTTTGACGCGTTTGACATCAACCTGACGTTCATTCAAAGTCGCCCGCTGCCCGGCCGCCCGTGGGAATATGGCTTCTTCATTGAAGCCGCCACCGATTGGCGCTCCGAGCCCGCCAAGGCCGCCTGGCAAGTCGTCCGAGTGCTCGCCGAATCCAGCCGCATCATCGGCGTCTATCCCCTCAAATAAGGTGACTGCGCTGGCCCATCTTCGACAAGTCATTGCCGCTCTCGACGAGAGCGTCGTCACCGCCCTGTGCGCCCGGGCCCGGTTCCGGCGAAACGACTCGCTCTATACGCTGAATGGCAACCCGCTCGCCTCCCTCCCCGAGCTGGCGCGCGCCTTTAACCAATCCGCCACACAGGCCGGGCGCATCCATTTGTTGCGCCCGTTGTACCTGCGACTGCTGCTCCCCGAACTTTGCGAACCGGGGGCCGACCCGGACCCCGCCGTCTGCATTTCCGCCGACAGCGCTTGTCTGGACGCAATCGCGCGCCGTCTCGCTCAGTCCGTCCACATCGCCACCCGCAAACGCGAAGCCCTGCCGCCCGCGCTCCAGCGCGCCCTCTCAACGGGCGACCCGCAACAGGTCGAAATCGCCATCACCCACGAAGCCGTTGAAGGAGAAGTCCTGACCCGCGTTCAAACTCTGGCCGCCGCCCAAGCCCATTCGCCCGACATCCCCCCGCGGTTGGTCGCCATTTACCGGAACTGGCTGATTCCCCTCTCCCGGAACATTCAGGTCCACGGCCTTCTCCACAGAGGAACTTTTTGACAAAACAGCCCTTTCTGGCACCCCCCGCTGGCGGCCCGAAAAGGCGCTTTTTAGCTTTAGAAAATCACGCGTCCATGCCAAGGTAAACCCACCATGAAAAAAGCAGTCGTTATCACCCTCGAATCCGGCCAAAAAATCACCTGCCCCGCCCAAACCATGACGGGCGAACTCCTGACCGACCTGCGCGATCCCATCCACGGATTGCCCTACATCGGCGCCTTGGTGAACAATGAACTCGTCACCTTCGCCTACACGCTCGACATTGATTCCACGGTGCGCTTTGTCACGATGGCTTCTCCCGGCGGCATGCAGATTTATGTTCGCTCGCTTTCATTCCTGCTGGCCAAATCCGTCAAGGATTTGTATCCCAACGCGCACTTTTCCGTTGAGCACGCGCTCGGCCCCGGCCTCTACTGCGAATTCTCCCTCGACGGCAAGCCCGGCATGACCGAAGAACAAGCCGCCGCGCTGGAAGCCCACATGCGCGACCTCGTAGCCAGCGACAAGCCCATCCACCGGCAGCGGATATCCTATACCGCCGCCATAGACCAGTTCACGCGCAACGAACAATTCGACAAAGTCTCTCTGCTGCGCTTCACCAACACGCCCAAAATTGTCACCTACGTCTGCGAAAACTTCAGCGACTTGGCCACCGGCCCCATGACCCGTTCCTGCGGCCCCCTGCAATTCTTCCAAATCATCCCCTATCAAACGGGCTTTGTCCTGCAAATGCCCACAACCGAAAGCGCCCCGAACATCCCCGAATTCAAGCCCATCCAACTCCTCAGCGACACCTTCAAGGAATACAACCGCTGGGGCCGCATTCTCGGCGTCAACACCGTGGGCCGGCTCAACGAAATTATCGCCGCCAATGAAATCCGCGACTTCGTCAAGGTGGCCGAAGCTCTGCACGAAAAGAAAATCGCGGCCATCGCCGACCAAATCGCATCCAATCGGAACATCAAATGGATTCTCATTGCCGGCCCCTCGTCCTCCGGCAAAACCACATTTGCGGAACGCCTCGCCATCCAACTACGGGTCAGCGGCCTCCGCCCCGTCACCCTCGGAACCGACAATTATTTCGTGGACCGCGCCCATACCCCGCGCACCCCCGCCGGGGAATACGACTTTGAACACCTCCACGCCGTGGACGTCGAAGTTCTCAACCGCGACTTGGCCGCGCTGGACGCGGGCGAGGAAATTGACCTGCCCACCTTCGACTTTTACACCGGCTCCCGCCTCTACAAAGGCCGCAAACTGCGCTTGCAGGAAGATCAGGTCGTCATCCTCGAAGGCATCCACTCGCTCAATCCCGAATTAACGCCCGGCCTCCCCGAAAACCGGAAATTCCACATCTATATTTCGGCGCTGACCCAGCTCAACCTGGACAACAACAACCGCATCCCCACCACCGACAACCGCCTGATTCGCCGTCTGGTCCGCGACCATCGCTATCGCGGACATTCCGCCACCCGCACCCTGGAAATGTGGCCCAACGTCGGCCGCGGCGAACGCACATGGATTTTCCCCTTCCAGGAAAGAGCCGACGCCGTCTTCAATTCCGCCCTCGACTACGAACTGGCCATTCTTTCCGTGCTGGCGCGCCCCTTGCTCTCCGAAATCAAGCCGCATCAAACCGTCTATGCGGAAGCCCGCCGGATGCTGGAGTTTTTATCCCACTTCCATCCGCTGTCCACCGAAATACCGCCGCCCACATCCATCATCCGCGAATTCATCGGCGGCTCCGATTTCGAGTACTAATCGCCTTGCATTGACGCCCCTTTTGGCAGTAGTGTTTCCGCGACATGCCCACCTATCAAGTCATTGACATCCTGACCCGCATCGGCCTGGCCCTGGCCGCCGGCGTCATCATTGCCATTGTGCCCATCGCTTGGCACAAGGGACACTTTCAGCCGCGCAGGTCCAAACGAATCGTTTGGTATCTGCTGGCGCTGATTGCGTTGCTGGGCTTCTTCGGCTATGGCTGGTTTTTGTGGAACAAATTTTTTCCCCACGAACCCGCCACGCCTCCCCCGGTGGAATATCCGGTTACCCCCACCCTGCCGTAGCCGCCCGAAAAGCGGCCGCCCTTATTCCTCAAAATTGCGCAGGGCAATCCGCCCCAGCCCTTCTAGGGTCAAGTCGCGGATGATTTTCATTTTCAGCCCCGTATGATGCAAAACTTTCCGCGCATAACCGCCGGTGGCGCATAGTTCAGGCTCGCGCCTCCCGCAGGATTTGCTCAGATGCCGGAGAATTTCCGTAATCATGCCCCGATAGCCCCAGCGACCGCTCAAACGAATGGCCTCTTCCGTATTCCGCCCCGTCTTCACTTTGATGCCGCCCGGCTTCAGCTCCGGCAACTGCGCCGCGCTCGCCAGCGATTCAAACCACATGCCATAGCCGGGAGCGATGACGCCGCCCACGAAACCGCGCCGGGGCAACACCAGATTGAACGTGGTCGCCGTTCCAAAATCGCACGCAATACACGGCGTCCCGCACAAATCCGCCGCCGCCACCGCATCAGCCAAACGGTCATGCCCGGTTTGATCCGGCCGCTTCAAATCCAGAGGGATTCCCAAATCCAACCGGTGATCCATCCACAGCACCGGCACGCGCGGAAACGTCTGTCGCAGCAAGCGACGCCACGTCGCATTGGTCTTCGGAACAACCGAACCCACGCAAATACAATCCGGCATCTCCCCGTTCGCCACGGTTTCCAAAATGACCGGGCTGATGGAAGCGCTCCGCGCCGCGCGCTGAATTTTACCCCGCGCGAACCAACCCGCCGCCGCGCGTGAATTCCCCAGATTGAGTGTGAAGACTTTCATAACTCCGGCCTTGCATCCTGGCCCCCGGCCGCAACCCACGCAGCACGGATCGCCGTCAGTGACTCTACCAAAAGTTCGCGCAAAGATGCCACCAAAAGTTGTTGCAACTCATCCACGCAAATATCCACGCCTTCATCCGCGCAAGATGTGGATGCGGCAAGCAGCTCCTCAGGGGTATCCGCCGGCAACCGCGCCACATTCACGCCGATGCCCATAACGGCAAATTCAATCCGCTCGCCGCCGATTCGCGGCTCAATCAACACACCGGAAATTTTGCGCCCGCGACACAGCACATCGTTGGGCCACTTGATGCGCAACTCCTTCATCCCGGCATCGCCCAGCGCGCGATACACCGCCAACGCCCCGACCATGGACAGGGACGGCGCTTCACTCGCCGGCCAATCCGGACGCAAAACAAACGACGCATACAAGCCGCCCGCCGGCGAAAGCCACCGCCGCTCACGACGCCCACGCCCCCGTGTTTGCCGCGCCGCCACCACCAAAGCGCCCGCCGGCGCGCCAGCCAACGCCCACTCCCGCGCGATGTCATTGGTGGATTCCACTTCCGCGAACCACCGCACTGGCACACCCGCGTTCATCGCCCGCGCCCTACTCAAATTCCAGCGCCAAATCCGCCGCCTGAACCGAATGCGTCAAAGCGCCCACGGAAATCGCCGTCACGCCGGTGCGCGCATAGTCGCGCAAATTTTTCTCGGTGATTCCGCCGGACACCTCGGTTTTGCAAATCCCGTCGCAAAGCCGCACCGCCTCGGCCACCGTCGCCGGACTCATATTATCCAGCAAAACCCAGTCGGGCTTGCCGGCCAGCGCATCCCGCAATTGCTCCAGCGTATCCACCTCAATTTCAATTTTCAGATGTGGATACGCCTTCCGCGCCTGCGCAACCGCCTCCGCCAGCGTGCCTTTTTCTTTCTGACTCCAGAATGCCAGATGGTTGTCTTTGATTAAAATCGCATCGTGCAACCCCATGCGATGATTGGCGCCGCCCCCGCGCGCCACCGCATATTTATCCAGCCGCCGCAAACCCGGCGCGGTTTTGCGCGTGTCCAAAATAAGCGGGCCATCATCCCCCGCCATCCGCGTGAGGGCTTTCGTGGCCGTGGCAATGGCCGTCATGCGTTGCGCAAAGTTCAAGGCGGTCCGTTCCGCCGTCAGCAACGCCCGCGCCGANCCGCTCACCCGCANCAAAGTTGCGCCCGCCGCGGCCNCTTCGCCATCGGGNACAAGAATGTCCACCTTCACATTCGCNTCCACCGCGCGAAACACTTCCGCCGCAACCCNCATCCCGGCCACAATCACGTCCTGACGCGTCACCAGAGCGGCGCTGGCCGTGGCGTCATCCGGCACCAGCGCCAGCGAAGTGGCATCGCCGCTGCCAACATCCTCCTCCAGCGCCCGCGCAATCAACTCGCGCAGGTCCGGTTCCTGCTCCAACGGCAACATGCTTTTGCTCATGGCATCCTCTCCCGCTTACGGCTTCTTTTTGCGCGTTCGCAACTTGCGTCCGGGGTGATAAACCACCGACTTGCGCCGCCCTTCCTGCACCAGGCCCTTGAATGGGTTTTCCTCATTTTTAAGCTCATAAATCTGGTCGCGCAACAGAGCGGCGCGTTCAAACTCCATTGACTCGGCGGCCTCCGCCATTTCGCGCTCCATCTCCGCAATCGCCCGCACCACATCGTAGTCGCCACCCGCCTCCCGGACGACATATTCCTCCGTCTCGCGGGCTTTTTCCTCCTGCCGCAGACTGTCGCGAATGGCTTTTTCAATTTTGCGCGGAGTAATCCCGTTCGCCAAATTATAGGCCTCTTGAATCCGGCGGCGCTCCCCCGTCAATTCAATCATGCGCCGCATGGAATCGGTCACTTGGTCGGCATACAAAATCACGCGCCCCTGCAAATGACGCGCGGCGCGGCCCGCCGTTTGCACCAGCGACGTTTCGCTGCGCAAAAAACCTTCCTTGTCCGCGTCCAGCACCGCCACCAGCGCCACTTCCGGCAAGTCCAGCCCCTCCCGCAGCAAGTTAATGCCAATCAAGCAGTCAAAATCCGCCTGCCGCAATCCNCGCAGAATAGCCACCCTATCCAGCGCCGTAATATCGGAATGCAGATATTTGCAGCGAATCCCAATCTCCTGCAAATAAGCGGACAAATCCTCCGCCGTTTTTTTCGTCAGCGTCGTCACCAGCACGCGCTCCTGACGCTCGGCGCATTGGCGCACCTCCTCAATCAAATCATCCACTTGCCGGGCCAGCGGACGCACCTCGACCAGCGGGTCCAGGATGCCGGTCGGTCGAATAATCTGCCGCACCGGCGCGCCCGCCAACTCCCGCTCCAGCGGCCCCGGCGTCGCCGACGTGAACAGCGTGCGCTGCGTCATGCCCTCGAATTCGTCATAGCTCAACGGGCGGTTATCTAGCGCCGAGGGCAGCCGGAACCCGTGCTCCACCAGCGTGCGTTTGCGCGCCTGATCTCCATTGAACATCCCCCGCACCTGCGGNAGCGTCACGTGCGATTCATCCACCACCGTTAAAAAATCCTTGGGGAAGAAATCCATCAGCGTATAAGGCCGCGAGCCGCGCGGACGGTTCGCCAGCGGGCCGGAGTAATTTTCAATGCCGCTGCAATAGCCCACCTCCTGAAGCATCTCCATGTCGAAGGTCGTGCGCATGCGGAGACGCTGCGNCTCCAGCAACTTGTTCTGGGCCTCCAGCTCCGCCACGCGCGCTTCCATTTCGGCCAGAATGCGCTGAATCGCCGGCTGAATTTTTTCCGCCGGCATCACAAAATGTTTCGCCGGCGAAATGCCCACATACGGCAGCGATTGCAACACATGGCCGGTCAGCGGCTCAATCCGCCGCAAGCTCTCGATTTCGTCGCCGAAAAACCCCACGCGAACCCCCTGCTGGCTGTAGCCCGGGAAAATATCCAGCGTGTCGCCGCGCGCGCGAAACGTGCCCGGCAGCGTGGCCAAATCATTGCGGCTGTACTGCACCGCCACCAGCCGCTCCATAATCTCCTCGCGCGGAAATTCATCGCCCACGCGCAAGTTAATCAGCATGTCCCGATAATCTTCCGGCGACCCCAGGCCATAAATGCACGACACCGAAGCAACGATGATGACATCCTCCCGATTGATGAGCGAATCCGTCGCCGCCAGCCGCAGCCGCTCAATCTCCTCGTTGATGCTCGCGTCTTTCTCGATATAGGTGTCCGTTTGGGGAATGTAGGCTTCCGGCTGATAATAATCGTAATAGCTGATGAAATACTCCACCGCGTTGTTCGGGAAAAACTCCTTCAGCTCCGAATAAAGCTGCGCCGCCAGCGTTTTGTTGTGGGAAATCACCAGCGTCGGCCGATTCAGCCGCGCAATCACATTCGCCATCGTGAACGTCTTGCCGGAGCCGGTCACGCCCTCCAGCGTCTGGTATCGCTTCCCCGCCTCGAACCCGGCCACCAGCGCGGCAATCGCCTCCGGCTGATCCCCCGTCGGCTGAAAGTCGGACACCAGTTCAAACGCGCTCAAGGCGGCTCTCCGCGGCAGCCCCTACTGCCACCGTTCGCGCATCACCAAATCATTCAACGGCAGGCGCGAACGCGGGCGCGGATGGGTCTCCACATCCGGGAAGCCAAGCGGCGTCAACCCCACCACCTCCACGCCATCCGGCAGATTGAGAATTTGCTTAACCGCCGCCGGGTCAAACGCGCCAATCCAGCACGTCCCCAGCCCCAGCTCCGCCGCGGCCAACTGGATGTTCCCCATCGCCAGCGCGCCATCCACCGCCGCGTAATTCTGCCCGTCGAACGACCGCACCCAGGCCTCATTCGGCAAAATACAAACCGCCAGAATCACCGGCGCCTGCCAGAACCACGTGCGGGCATAAGCCGTCCCCAGCGCGCGCCGCCGGTCCTCCTCCGTCACGATAATATACCGCACCGGCTGCTTGTTCGCCGCCGAAGGCGCCCACCGGCCCGCCTCCAACAACGTCTGCAACATCTCCGGCGGAACCGGGTCCGGCTTGTATGCGCGAACACTGCGCCGCTTGAGCGCCAATTCCAAAAAATCTGATTTCTTCATCGCTTTACCTCTTGGTTGTATCCAAGCGCCCGTTCAGATTCCCCGGCCGGGCGGCATCGGCGGAAAACCCTTCCACCTGCGCCGTACACTTGGTGTCTTGAATTTCACCCGCCACAATCAACCGCGAAGCCGGGAACTTCGCCGTGGCCCCCATATCCTTCACAATGGAAAACACATGCCCATTCAGCGTCCCGCTCATCACCTCCGCCCCCCAAAGGCCGACAATCTCCACCACGCCATTGCGCACATACACATTCACCAGCCCGTTGTCGCACACCGTCCCCGGCGTCATCTCATCCGTGCTCGTGAAACACAAATTGAAGTTGCCCCCGAAATTCGCGTTCGTGACCACACCCCCGCCGCCGCCCCCGCCCCCC
>JGI24712J26585_10002778_pt1 | contig 14124 bp, 12 predicted proteins | sample BioPla3DNA2_FD_26585 | JGI IMG/M metagenome (IMG submission 26585) | reverse complement strand
CAGCAGAATCATTGGCACAGAATAAACTTGTTTATTCGCCAACGAGATCAAAGGATTGACCGCATTTCCCAAGCCGCTATTCTGCATGTATACAAGAGGGATTTCCCTCGTCGCAAAATAATGACCCGATGCGATTCCGATGGCATTCCCTTCGTTAGCAGCAATGACATTCCTATCCGGATGATTGAATAGCACATAGTTGCAAAAATCATTCAAATGGGAGTCCGGTACACCTGTAAAAAAAGTTATACCGTGCCTTCCCAGTTCATCAAATACAAATTCTTGATCCAACATTTCTTTTATTCCTAACCAGTTACTGTTACTTTAACCTTCAAAAAATTTGAAATACTCTGGGCTATCTGCCTTTGTCTTATCCCATGCGACGTCAAACGCTTCCACAACATCTTTCGGAAGAGACCCTTTTTGTATCGTCGCTAAATTCTGTCTTAAGTATTGAACTTTGGATGCACCAACGATAATCGCATCTCCACGATTACCGTCAAGCATCGAATGGAATGCTAGCCAGCGGTACGTCGCTTCAAGGCTAGAAATACCATATTTGCTCGCTGCATTTTCAATTGTTACTACTGAATTGAAATAACTTTCCTTCCAATATCTGTTCAGGTAATTCTTTCGATGTGTAAAGCGTCCATCTGTCGGTGCGTCTTCATAATTCCTGTAACGTCCCGTAAGCAAACCACCTGCTAGAGGGTTGTAAGCATAAAAGCGCATGCCGAAATAATTTAAACAGTCATTCAGCTCAACTTCCGCCTTGCGTGTTAGAGGATTGTAAACACCTTGAAACACGGTAGGCGTTATCCAACCGTGTCTCGCACACTTATGTTGAATGTCTGCCACCATCCATGCCGGGAAATTCGAAAGTCCAAATTCCTTAAATTTACCTTGTTTATTGAGTTCATTACACGCTTCCAAGACAGAATCAACTGGCGTTTGAGGATCAGGGAAATGCAGGTAGAAAATATCCACACTCTCTAAACCGAGGCGCTGTAAACTCTCATTTAGCTGCATAAAAGCGGCTTCACCATCTAGTTTTCCGCTAATTCTCGGATTTACCTTGGTAGCAATTTTAAACGGCTTCGCGAGCTTAGGAAGAACCTCGCCAAGCAGCATTTCGCTTTGACCTTCGTTATAGACATATGCAGTATCGAGTTCACTATATCCAGCACCAAAATAAGCATCGATAAACTCGGCAACGTCCGGTGCAAAGACTGATTCTCCGAATGTCATTGTACCGAGTATCAAGTTAATGTTCTGCATTCTTTGCCTCACTTATAGTATTTCTAAAATATCTTCAACGGATGACCCTCTATATACTGCGTCAAAGATAAAGGAGCCATTCTCGGGGTCTATCCCCGCATGAGACATGAGTTCGTCATATCTGACCCTGAACTCTTCATCAGTCAATGGATTCTCCGGCTCACCTTTTGGAAAATCTACACGCTCAGTAACAATACCACTTTTTGTTTGAACTGAGACAATAGCAGCCTGAATATTGGGGAATTCTGAACTAAGCTCTTCATCCGCCTTCACCTGAATCTTCTTAGTAAGCTTGAGAACATCCTCCCTTATAATGCACTCTTCATCAAATTCCATTAATCCGGCTTTGCCGAAAATCAATCCAACTGCCGTAGAATAAGGGATGCTCATTTTCGCCGAATACGAGTTGGATATCTCTGTGTGATCATGACCGGGAATAGCCAGATCATAAGTCCTGATATCAACTCCAAACACATCATCGGGCTTTATGTCGTATTCATGCCTGAGTCGTATGGCCGCTTCTACCGCCGGATGGGTGTAACGACAAGAGGCGTACGGTTTCGTATAGCTTTTCATAACGGCATATGTACCGTTCAACAACACAGGTTTTAGCTCTCTATGCTCGGAGCCTGTCATCATCTTTAAAAAACCTCGCTGACCGCCTAGCGGATCGGCACTCCCCTCAAATCCTGCTTTTGCCATTTGGAGACTTGCCAATGATAACAGCGCTGCCTTAGCTACATTATACGGCTTCAACTCTGAGCCATCATCAAGCACCTTCAACATTCCGGAAGACGATACGCACGCCGTCGAAAAAGCTCGAAAACGCTCCTCCTCCGAAAAATCGAGCATATAAGAAGCAGCAATCGTAGCACCGATCACGCCGCATGTACCAGTTGCATGATATCCCAAGGCCTTATGACTGGGCTGAATGGAAACAGCTAAGGTATAAGAAGCCTCATATCCTGCAATCGCGGCTTTAAGAACTGCATTAACTCCCAAATTAAATCGTTGTGCTAATGGCAGAAGCACGGAAAAAATCGGGCTTCCGAGATGGATAATGCCCGAGTTAGTTCCATCATCGAGATCGAGTGCGTGAGCATTTAATCCATTGAGAAATACGACTTCTTTTAAAGCGAGATTCATCTTTGTGCCAATAGCTTTGAACGCCCCCTCTTCGGGCAACGCAAAATCAACGTATTTATCAAGCTTAACCTTCTGGAACTTAGAGCCCGCACAAGTTACAGCGATATAATCCAACAAGGATCGTTTGCTTCTTGCTATAACCTCCGAGGATATCTCTTTGTTATATATTTCATCTATGTTTCTTAAAAACTCGACGGACAAATTCAAATCTAATTTTCACCTTTCTAAAAGCTCGCAACAATATAACCATTTCATTATAGCACTCATAGCTAAATGTTCAACAATTAATTTAGTGAATTATGATTATTTACACTGATATAGTAATCATGTCTATCAAAAAGGCGACAGAAAAATGGGAAGAAATACTATTCGCTGTATCAACGTTTATGAGCGATATGATATTAACGGCTACCAGTCGATACTGTGAATGACTTTTTTAAGTTCTTCAGCTATTTTTGAAAGGGATCTGTCTTTTCTCCACATGATGATGACTTCTCTCCTTGGAAGATTTTGCACAAAAGAGTAAAAAGACACTTCAGTGGGATTGCAAAATCTTGCTATGCCGCTCGGAACCAAGGCCAAGCCAACACCAGCCTTGACCATCTCAATCTGCGCTTCCAACCCCTTGACTACTGCAGCTATTTTAAGACTAATTGAATAGTCCGTCATCACATTCTTCAGCTGTTTCTGCATGAACTGAGAATCCGTGAGCATGATGAAGGGCAAACCGTCAATCGTTTTAGCTTCAATTGCTGGGTACTTTCGCGCTTTCATCAACTTTGCGTCAAATTGAGGAGAATTACATGGAACGGCTAGTACTAGTTCTTCTTCAAATATTTTCTCCCACTTAAAAATTCTTTCATCAATCGGGAGCATTGTCAGGCACAAATCAAAATCGCCATGTTGCATACCTTCTTCCAATTCTGCTGTGGTCCCTTCACGCACCACTAAATGTATGCCTGGGCGAACGTTTTGATAAGCTTTTGCAATCGAGGGCATCATACTGGCGGCTCGGTAAGGCGCCGTCCCGATTATTAAAGATCCGGCTTTATGCAAAGCTATATCAGAGATCCTTACCTCTAACTGATGTTCAAGATCAAGAAATTTTCTCGCCAATTCAATGTATACACGCCCGGCATCTGTCAGTTTTACCTCTCCTTTATCTCGTTCAAATAACTTTAGACCCAAACGCTTCTCTATTTTTTTAACATATTGCGAAAGCGACGGTTGGGATATGTTCAACACATCTGCGGCTTTTGAAAATGAGCGTTCATTTGCAAGGGTAAGGACGTACTTGAATTGTTTCATGTTCATCTTGATTTCCTTTTACATACATCAAAAACTCAATATCAGCGCAACTTAGCTTTTAGTTTCTTGAAGTCACCTTTATTAATAAACAATATATCTTTCAACGGAATTCCAGTCGTACGACAGAAATAGATGATAAATAATAGAGCACAAATTGCGTAAGATATCACACTCGAAATCCCTGCTCCATAAATGCCCCAAATGGGAATTAGAATTAAATTAAGAATAATATGGACAACAACTGCCACGCTTAAAAAAACGAAACTGACAACTTGTTTACCTAGTGCGATATTATAGGCAGCAATCAGCTTGTAATAAATCATCGATAAGACACCGGCTAAAACGATCAAGGTCACTTGGTACGCACCCTCGAACTCAGGACCAAACATCAAGTCAATAAAAGGTTTGCCCAAAGCGATGATCGCTAATATTATGACAAAACAACCTGTATTGCAGATCCTGATCACGTATGCTGTTTCGCGCGCGTCTTTACCCTTGGCAATGTTTGATACCATGACCCCCTTAACAGCATCAGGAATCAGCCAAATTCTTTCGGCTAACAGTATGCCAATGGAATAAACACCGATTGAAGCATCCGGCACCCTGCCGTTCAGCATAATTATGTCAACACGATAATTAAGTGTAGTCATCAGAAGAGAAAGCATCGGGAAAAAACCAAAATTAACAAGTTTTGGGATCCATATTTTAAGTGATTCTGATGGAACAAATATCCTTTTTCTCCACCATGATGTAAAAAGAATCGCTTTGATAACATCCTTTACAGTAATAACAGCAACACCAACAACAAAGGACCGTGGACACACAATCCATAGCACGATCAGCAGAATTAATTCAGATATCAAAACAACTATGTCTGTCGCACTTCTTTTGTTAGGAACCTCAATCAGAGTTATATAGGACACAATGGCGTTATAGGTAAGCAAAGGAGTAATGACGAATACAGCAATGAGCTGCGCAGACAACTCAAAAACTATAATAGCAGCGATAGATATCGAAGTATATATCCCGAGAAACAGAAGGGCTATCTTCATGAAAATTGGCATTACATCGGTTTTGCTATTTCTCTTAAAATACGGGTAAGCGTGATAGACCCCAAGACCAAAGAGAATAGACGTAATGCTAACAATACTATTTACAGTTGCAACTTGACCCTTTATTTCTGCGCCAAGATATCTAGACTGAAATATCGTAAAAAGGAACCCGACTAGAACCCCAATTCCCTTGGAAATCAAAGAAAATGAATATGGGTTCTTTACCAATTTTTTGATGCGGCCAAACATTTGCATTCTCCAAAAAACAGATTTGATCATTGCAAAGTCATTCAACTGTGCATTTCGATCAGACGCTTTCTGTCAATTTTTCCATTGAAAGTCTTGGGTATTTCGCGAACACAATCAATAATCTTGGGTATTTTATAGGCCTCGAGTTTCGATTCCATATAATCGGAAATCGCCGTAGCATCAAAACAATAGTTATCCTTCAAAACAACCAACATCTTAAGACATCTACCAAACATTTTGTCTTCGTATGGAATACATGCACACTCAACGATTCCCTTAATCCTTTGTGCCACATCCTCAACTTCAGTAGGAGCCACCTTAAATCCGCCAATATTAATGACATCGTCTCGACGCCCGATTAGATAAAGGTAACCATCCTCACTTATAAATCCGAGATCGGACATATATATGACGCCATCGCGAATTGTTTCCGCTGTCAATTCAGGTTCATTCCAATATCCCGCGGTCACAGTGTTGCTTCTAACAGCTATTATGCCCGGACGATTCTCCGTCGCATCCATCACTTGATAATTGTCATCCACAATAAAAACTTCAACGCCGGGATTTGGCTTTCCGACGCGACGCGCATCCCCTTGCACCGCATTATAATCAATGTAGACCACGGCACCTACCTCAGAACCACCATAAGCATCAAACATACGTACGTTAGGCAACAACTCAATAAGTTTCTCCTTGCTTCCGCTAGGCAGAGCGGCAGAGCTGGAGTATATAAAGTCCAACTGCTCATCGAATTTAGCTAACTCATTACCGGCTAGTGTTAGAACGTAGTGAACACCGGATGGCGGCAAATATAGAGATGTGACACGGTATCGACGCATATTGTCGAAGAACAACTTCAGATTCGTAAACCCACCCATGATAACTACGGTACTACCGTGAACCATAGACATATGCACTTTTCGAAGACCAGCGGCATGGTTCATCGGAGTAGGGATCATCCAGACATTATCCTTGCTGTAACTTAGCACGGCATTCTGTGACTCGCACATATTCATTTGCCCATAATGCGTGATCATCACACCTTTAGATTTGCCGGTAGTGCCGGTAGTGTATAGAATTTCCTGAAGCATATCCTCAGTCGGAAATACATACTCACCAACAAATGAATTACTGAAATCCTCTAACGAGAAACCAAGTTTTTGTAGTGGACGTTTCCCGTCCAAAATCATGGAAGGTTGAATATCCTCAGCAATCTCATCGATTCGGCTTCGGGGTACGTTTTTCTCTACAGGAACTTGCACTGCGCCTGCAAGATGAATCGCATAGCACCCTACCAAATATTCAACCGTAGGACCTGCTTCTAAAATAATTCGATCACCTTTTTTGATGCCACAGTTTTTCAGAAGAACATTCACTTGGGTAATTGCCGCCCAAAGCGATTTGTAGTCAATAGTGTGATCCGTTGCTATGATTGCGTTCTTATGCGGTGTCTCCGCAGCATGGTTCGCAATTGACTTAACAATTGATCGCATCGTCAGGCTTCCTCTATCTTTTCGTCACGTCGATTGTAGAAACGACACCACTCGTCCTCAGCAAGTTCATCCGGTAGCTCTTGATTCTTAAACTTCATTGTTTGAGCACTTCCCATTCTTCGTAGCGCCATAAACACATCAAATCTGCCTATAGGCTTAGCAGGAATACCCGAAGCGATGGAGTTTTTAGGAATATCCGAAGTGACGACGCTGCCGGCAGAAATAATACAATTGTCATTAATTCTGACGTTTGGCATAATCGAAACATTCATCGAAATATACACATTGTTCCCTAATTCTATGCACCCGAGCTTTTCATAATGACCATAATCGATTGTTGGATCAACTTTTGAGAGAAAGCGATTTAGCACATCATGGGTAATCAGTTGAGCAGTTTTATGAACACGCACATTGTTGTGCAGCCTTATCAGTTTTGGGTATAAAGGAAGCAACCATGGCCCCCAAGAACAATTATCCCCGATCCCTGCAAACAAATTATGTTTTTTCAAGTACATTGCACGCTTTCGCGGCTTTCTACATAACAGCAAGCGGATACTATGATAAAGTCTTTCTGCTCTCATTTGATTGTCCTCACATCGATTTTCTGTTCATTAATTTTGTAACCATCTTGGCCATGCGATCAGCGGAATTGAAATTCTCAGGTACTATGTCATTGAAATCAATCTCAATATCAAACTTTTCATCAAGGAGCGTTATTAGCGACATTAATTCAAAAGAATCAATATATCCTCCCGAGACAATGTCGTTGATTTCACTTAAATCCTTCGTGGGTTTAATCTCATTTAGAATTGCTATAACCTCTTCGTAAATATCCATCAAAAACTCTCCTATTATATTTTATGGCTAGGCAAATACTAACGTAATCATTAGATGTGAACAACAGCTCAAATCAAACAACCCTGATTGTTNAATAACCACAAGAGCTTACTGTACAATCACCAACTTCGTCAACAATCTCATTTTCAATGTATCCCTGGATAAGAACAAACGTACTATATATCATAAACATCGTAGAATGTGAGTGGGCACTAAAGAATGAAAGAACGATGATAATAGCACAAATCCAAAAGTGCCGATTTTTTAATCTTGCTAAACTCTGTAAATAGAATGCGTACGAAAGCACAGTTCCAATGATGCCGTAACGATACATGGTCGAATAAAACCCAGACATATTAAATGTGATATTCGTAAGACGGTCTCCAACCCCTCTAATAATTTGTAAACCACGTAGTTGGCTTACTAAGCCAAAAGCGGATTCAACACGTCCCGCAATAGCATTTTTATAATCTCCCCCACTTCCCCAAATACGCTCCATACTATTCCGGAAAAATGGTACTCGAAAATACACAAAAATGATTGCCGCAATAAATACAAAAAGGATCAGGAAAGAGGTTGGACGTAAAATTTTTCTGAGCGAAAACCCTCTTTTGTTGTTATAGTCTCTGCCGATAAATAAAATCCATATGCCAATAGCCATCATAATTCCCATTCCGGAAGTGCTAAAAATCATCCCAACCGTTAAAAGAACAGCAGCCAAACTCTTTTGTCGATTGAACCTCGGAGATAGCAATAATAGCACCAATGGCATAAACATGTATATAAACATATGTGAAGGTTCAAGAAAAAATGCCGAGGGACGATAAAATTTTGATATTCTGCCCGAAATACTTGCCCTGCCCGTCTCTGCTGCAAGTACCCACTGATCACTTCGGTCTAGCAACAGAGAAGTTGGAACTAATTTCAAATGGTAATCAAATAAATAGTAATGAAAGTATTGCACAATGATTAGCAAGCTGGCTGCAATTGATACACCTACCACAACACGCTCGAAGTATTTCACATCAAAACAACTACACGATATGGCGATAACAATAATGCTGAATATTATCGCCTGTCCAGTTTCATCGACGGTCGTTCCATGATCAATAACTTTAAAGAGGGAAAAAACAATTAACGGAGCAACATAGCGCATTCTCTTTAACGAGATCAACCTTTTTTTGTAAAGCTTGAACGCTGCAAACGGAAATGAAACGAGCAGGACAGTAACAGCTGCGTTTACATACAATCCTTTGTAATGCTGCAAGATTGGACATAATGCGAGCAGAATAATAATCATTTTTTCTAGTTTCGAAATATTATCTTTTCTCAAATTAATCCGAATTTGCAATTCCGTTTCCACTCCCCTTAAGTTAATGCATGTAAAAATCCTAATGCTCTCCACAAACACGGAAAACTACAATCTATATTGTGGAAAAAAACTTCTCTCTGGCAAAACACCTCGTAAAGCAACAAGTTCGTTGTATCTGTCTTGATCAACTATTTTCTCACCAATATAATAACCGTTAAGAGCACCTTTATTAAAAGCCCTCTTAAATCTAAAGAGACTATCGTCTTGAGCCCCTAAGCCTCCACCGAGATAAAAAGTTTTGTACCCATTTGCATGCCCCCAAAGAGCCGCCTTGTAAAGCAATAAATTTGTAGGTGCAAGTGAGTTATATTCTCTCAAACTACCAGAAAGATGATAGTTCATTCGTCCATTCGCAAACAAAATGATCGCTGCGGCTATAACGCTATTATCTTTCTCTGCATAAAAAACTTCTGCATTTTGAGGCAAATCATCAAGTATTGACTTATAAAAAGATTCTCCGAAATAATAGTATTTGTCGGCATGTTCTTTATCCATTGTTTTGTTATAAATTGTACGGAATTGCTTGAATAATTCACGATACCTACCATTGTATACTCTAATATTATTCTTCATTGCCTTTCTTATGACATTGCGATTTTTGCTAGTGAAATTATTCCAGATATATTCCGGTGATAACAAATCTATATGCACGACATCTCCGAGATAGACAATTTTATAAAAAGCATTAACCGAAATATGATTTTCAATCATTGGGTGAAAACGTACAAATTCGGAGACGACGCCATTTTCTCTGAGCCAAGCATCATAAGACTCAAATAGATCATCTATACCGCTCCCTTCGATTAGCCAGCCACCGTAACCGTAAGGAGTTGCAAAATCAAAGAAAGCTCCTTTCTTAATCTTATTTTTGAAATACTCAGAGTCAGAAACATCACTTCTCATGACAACATTTATACCACGTGTCCCATCTCGTTCGTAGTGGAATAACAATGGGTCGCCATCACCATGATAATGAAACGCCTTGACATAGCCGCTTAGCCAATAGACGTCATATCTTAGGAAAGAGCGAACAATCTCATCCCACTCCTCGGCCTGCTCAATTGTGTACAAATTGATCACTGAATCCCCTCCTGAAGGAATTGCATAACTGTACAAACAATTCTGTTCATATCTTCTTCCGTGTATCGCTGATCGCATACAAGGCTGAGTCCATTATCAATCAGTATTTTGGTTTTGTCGCTTAATCGATAAGACCCTTGTACTTGCCAGTGAACTGGACAATAAATCTCATGATCGATAAGATGTTGTCTTAGATCATTTCGTCTCCCATCGGGAACAATTATCGGAACAAACATTGGACAATCATTATCAGCTAATTTGGGAAATATTAGCAAATCAGGAAAAGCATTCATCAAGACTTCAGCATTTAATCTTCTCCGAGTTTTAATATATTCAACATCTATTTTCTCTATGAGAGTCTTGTCTCGCTCATCAGCAGGTGCTATACCGCAGTTATCCAAAACATATTCAGCATCTTCAAAGTGACCCAAAAAGTTTTTGTCAATTGTGTCTTTACATTCATCTAAACATTGTTCAATATAGTGTTTCTTCAAAATCATTGCCTTCTCACGAAGGACCGTATATTTTGATTCATCAGACTCCACTTCATCAAGTAACTGACCGTTGCTTTTCCAAGCGAATCCGCCTGTCCAAACACCGCACCATTTACGCAACGATCCAAAAAAGTAATGAGCATCATTATAGGATGTTGAAAACAACGAATGTGTTACATCGCGGATAACACAGGAGTGCTCTGCCGTAAGTGATGTCGTATATCCAAAATAATCCATCAACAACAAAACATCGCATTGATTATCAATCTCTTGTATAAGTCCGTTTTCTGCATATACAGGATAAAACCGAACACTTATCCCAACATCCAAAAACGGAGTCACCATACTATCACAACACCAAGAAGGTAAGGCAACCGTTTTTGCCCAGCTTAACTCCTTAATGATTGCACGCAAAGCCGTTCGACCCGACAGGTACCACTGAGCCCATAGGGGAACAAACATGCCCTCCCTAATATGTGGTTGAGTTGGCACACACCAAAACTCGCCACCGATTTCACGATATTTTCTCTCCTTGATGAACATCGTCTGTTAAAAGAAACCCTACAAATTGCTCAAGGTTCAAGACATTCACTCTATTTTGAAACCGTACCCTCTTGCCACTGTCTCTCACGGTAATCCCAAAACGATTCCTGTTTTCCTGCGTCAACAATATCTTCTTGATTAAAAACCTTAATCAGTGTCTTAAAGAAGATTTTAATATCAAGAGCAAGGGATACATTCCTAACGTAATACAAATCAAACCCGAAACGTTCATCCCAACTAGCAACATTACGTCCGTTTACTTGAGCCAAACCTGTTAACCCCGGTCTCACAACATGTCTTCTACGCTCTCGTTCTGTATAATAATCCAATGCTTTTTTATGCAACGGTCTTGGACCGATAAAGCTCATATCTCCCCTCAATATATTCCAAAGTTCTGGGATTTCATCAAGGCTTGTCGAACGAAGAATTGAACCAAACTTAGTTACACGTTGAGCACCAGAAAGCAACACACCATTTTCATCCAAATCATTTGTCATCGATCTATATTTGTAAAGACGAAAAATCCTTTCCTTCCCTGTCTTTGGATCAATTCTTCCTGGTCTTTCATGTACAAAAATCACAGGTGAACCAAGATTCAATTTGACAAGAACCGCAATTATTGCATATAACCAAGAAAATAATATCATCACTGTCGCAGACAGAATAATGTCAAGAACTCGCTTGATGACATTATTGTAAAACTTTCTCTGAGGACTAACATTTACCATACCTTATACTCTCTTACCGTATTCATTCTTCAAACGCTTTGTGTCGAACAAGCTAAACATTAGGCTTCTTCCGTTGGCGTCCTTGACATGCACACGCTCCTGAATAAATCGAATCGTTTCTGCCATCTCTTCAAGAGTTTCAGACCTTATTTTAAAAGAAATCAAACGCTGTTGCGTGGTTCTCGTATCGGGGATGCTCTTACCAATATGGACAAATGGCATCATGTCTAGAATATTTCTATGTCCTTCAATTCCAGAGTACGTAAACGACCCAATAACACCGCTATGAACATACATGACATAGGTTGCCATGTACCCCTCAATTATTGGATTATCCTTCTCAAGAGAATCACCCATCGTACCCGTCAAAGAATAATTGATCAACATTTTCATATGATTAATGCCGTTGTGTGCGCTTAATAATTGCCAATCATTACCTCCATTAAGGCGAAGACCCATCTCAAAGGCATATATTATTCCGTTCTTCTCAATAAACTGAAACCCAGCCAACCCATTGCTAACACCAATTCCACGCAATAAATTCTTGATTGGAGCGTCAATTGAGTTCAAGTATAGCTGATAGAATTTGGAAGGCGTGATAGCGAAGTCACATAAACAAGCATAATGATTGCCTTCCTCTGATAAATATTTATCGTTAATGATAGAGAGACTTATTTCGCCGTCTGCAATTGTATAGATCGCTGTAAGCTCAATTCCTTTTAAGTACTCTTCTACCACCACTGTGCCAGTCAATGAATTCCTTTTAGCGAGATCAAGCGCATTGTCAATTTCCTCCTCACAGTGACAAATTGTAATCCCGATTCGCCCACCATAATCAGCCGGTTTGACGATGACTGGATATTTGATAGCATTCCTATCCAAGCTGTCGATACTCCCGGACGGACAATAGTCTATCGGAATCGGAACACCATATTCAGAGCATAATTCTTTGAAATGTCGCTTATTTCTTGTCAATTCAATTTGTTCAGGCGTAACATAGAATGGAGTTTGCAGAAGTTGCGAGAGACGCGCAGCATACAGCACTTTGCCCTCACTATATCCCGATATAACACCGTTGATCCCTACTCTTTGGCTCTGTTGTACAAGTGTCTCTAAATCCGAATAGTCAATATCCCAAGCTTCGTCTGCAATCGATTTCGCTGAAGTCGTCGAATAATCGCTTCCCCGTTCAGTCACAATTGTATAGACACCCATTTCTTTAGCTTGGGTAACTATATGCATAATGTTTGTCTCAGCACCGATTATTAGTAATTTTTTCCCTCTAGCTTCCTCGAACATTTTTTGGCAATCATTCCTATTCTATAGATGGCAAGAAACATATAAGCTGCACTTTATTACATCAGTTAATTGAGTTTTTGTATATTCAAAAAATTAATAAAGGACAATAGTTAAATAAGGAGTTTAGTGTAACAGAATTGATCACATGCCCACCGTTTTGGCCTTAGTATCACACTCAATTTGCATGGTGATTGTTAATACAAGTCAGGAGCACGTAAGAACAAATGCACTAATAAAGTCTGTGTACCCATATTGTCTCATGGATTTAGAGTAATTGTTCCAATAGTTGTAATAATGCGATCTAATTCCATCTTATCCATATTGATATCACTCGGCAAACACAATCCTACCCCGAACAGCTCTTCACCCATGCTCCTCTCCGACTGAGTAGTGATAAAATCGCAATGGCGATAGAACGGCTGCAAATGCATCGGTTTCCATACCGGCCTTGCCGAGATCCTCTCCTCATCAAATCTCGCGTAAACTTCAGCGGGAGTATGCGAGTCATCAAAAGTGACACAGCTGAGCCAGTAGTTAGGATACACTCCCACCGGAACAGGCATCATATGAACCTTCTTCGTCGTCTCAAGGTGTTCTTTATAATACTCAAAAATTGTTCTCTTTCTTACGATGTGACGATCAAGAACCTTCAGCTGTCCGCGTCCGATGCCCGCCACGACGTTCGACATGCGGTAGTTATACCCTAGCTCCTCATGTTGATACCACGGTGAGTCCTCTCTCGATTGTGTCGCCCAAAACCGCGCTTTCGCACAGAGCTGTTTCGCCGTATCCGGGTTATTACCCGTCAGCATACCGCCTCCCGATGTCGTGATAATCTTGTTCCCGTTGAAACTGAAACAACCGACATCCGACGCCGTTCCGGCGTACAATCGTTTCGGAGTATCGTGCCATCGTCGTTTAGACTCTCCCTCCGCACGATAATAATAGGCGTCATATGTCGTGCCAAGTGACTCCGCAGCATCTTCTATCACCGGGACACCGTATTCATCGCAGAGCGCAAGTATCTGATCAATGTCTGCAAGCAATCCGTACAGGTGAACGACAACAACCGCTTTAACTTTATCGCCGTACTTATCCAACGCGATTTTCAAAGCTTTCGGATCCATGTTCCACGTTGACCACTCGGAATCAATCAGTACGGGAGTTGCATGTTGATAGACGATGGGATTGACCGATGCGACGAAAGTCAGTGAGGGACAAAGCACGACATCGTCTCGCGGATCA
>JGI24712J26585_10002776_pt1 | contig 14127 bp, 14 predicted proteins | sample BioPla3DNA2_FD_26585 | JGI IMG/M metagenome (IMG submission 26585) | reverse complement strand
GGCCGCAGAGAACGTGGACATCGACGCCGAAGGAAGAATTACTGGATTGTTCTAGCGAAACCACGAAGAGGCCCCGTTTGGGGCCCTTCTGTTTTGCCGAAAAAGAGGTTGTTTATTGTACGGACAAGTGATATACTAACGGAGAATGGTAGTGCAGGTCCTGCACAGCCGGTTTTTTCCCCTATAGGAATTCCTATGGGGGAGTTCTTTTAGTTAGGGAGGGCACCGAGATGAGTGTTTTAGTAAGACAGAAGCAGGAGCTTGTCTCTGCTCTGTATACGGCCATAGAAGCGGCCATGGCCAGCGGAAAGCTGGAGGTGGAGTCTGTGCCCGAGATCGGCCTGGAAGTGCCCCGGGAGAAGCAGCACGGTGACTTTGCCTCAAATATAGCCCTAATTATGGCCCGCGCGGCGCGCAAGGCGCCCAGGGAGGTGGCGGAGATCATCGTGGATCATCTGCCCAAAGGGGGCGTGATCCGCGCCGTGGAGGTGGCGGGTCCGGGTTTCATCAATTTCTTCTTAAGCAATGATTGGCTCCATGATACCCTGCGGGCCATTGAGGAGCAGGGAGAAGCGTATGGAAACTGTCAGCATGGCGCAGGGGAAAAGGTCCTCCTGGAGTTCGTCAGCGCCAATCCCGTGGGCCCCATGAACGTGGTGAATGCCAGGGCCGCCGCGGTAGGTGATACGCTGGCCCGCCTGCTGAGAGTCGCGGGCTATGAGGTGGGTACGGAATTTTACGTCAATGATGCTGGGAATCAGGCCGATGTGTTCGCCCGCTCCCTGGAAGCCCGCTATCAGCAGCTGACCAACGCCGATTATCCCTTCCCTGAAGACGGTTATCCGGGAGCCTATGTGGCTGAACTGGCCCAGGTCCTCAAGGAAGAACGCCCCGATCTGCTGGATCTCCCGTTTGACGAGCGCATCGCCTTCTGCAAACGCTGGGGAACCGATAAAATGGTAGAGATGCAGCAGGCAGACCTCAGGGCGTACGGCGTGGAGTTTGACCTGTGGTTCCGGGAGCGGGACCTGCACGCACAGGGCGCTTTGGAGGCGGTCATCGAGTTTTTGCGAGAGAAGGGACTCATGTTTGAAGAGGATGGAGCCCTGTGGTTTAGATCCACCCAGTTTGGCGATGACAAAGACCGGGTGATCGTGAAAAGCGATGGCTCCTATACTTACGTTACCGCTGACATTGCCTATCATTACGATAAACTCAAGCGGGGCTTCACCAAGCTGATCAATATCTGGGGGCCTGATCATCACGGCTATATCGGCAGGATGAAGGCGGCCATTCAAGCCCTGGGGTACAGTGAGGACACCTTGGAAGTACTCATCCTGCAGTATGTGGCCCTGCTGCGTGACGGACAGCAGGTGAAGATGTCCAAGCGTGCCGGTGAGTTCATCACCATGCAGGACTTGGTAGAAGAGGTTGGCAAAGATGCAGCCCGCTTTTTCTTCCTGCACCGCAGCCCCGAAAGCCATCTGGACTTCGATTTGGACCTGGCAGTGGAACAGTCCAACGAAAACCCCGTCTTTTATGTGCAGTATGCCCATGCCCGCATCTCCAGCGTGCTGCGGCAGGCCAAGGAACAGGGCATCGCTGTGCCCACCTGCAGCCAGGTGGATTTGAGTTTGCTGGAGCATGAAACAGAACTGGATCTTTTGAAACAACTGGCAGCGCTGCCCGAAGAGCTGCTCGCCGCGGCTCTGCTGCGCGAACCCCATCGGATTACCCGCTACGCGCTGGATCTGGCCGGGCTGTTCCATTCCTTCTACGGATATTGTCACATCCTGGGTGAAGAGGCACCGCTGCGGGACGCTCGTTTGGTCTTAGTATCCAATATCCGCGTGGTGCTGAGGAAAGTATTAGGTCTCTTGGGTGTAGATGCTCCCGAGCAGATGTGAGGATGGTGAACCATGGGCTTTAAAGACAGCGTGCGGACATTTTGGCGGGCCCTTAAGCTCAGCTATGAGCATATCGGCAAGGTGATGCTCACGAACCTGATCTGGTTTGTTGCAGGGTTTCTGCTGCTTCTGCTTTTCACCTATGTCCCCGTGGAGAGTAATTGGNTTTTTCTCCTTGTTGTGGTGGGTACCCCCATTACCATAGGAGGCTCCTTCGCAGCCGTGCATCATCGCATGAACGCCATTGTCAAGGGTGAGGATACCGTCATGGGCGATCTGTGGGTGGGCTTCAAGCGCTATTTCCTGCGGGGAGCGGTGCTCACGGTGTTAGCTGTTTTGGGGTTTGGCATTCTGTTCTTCAATATCTGGTTCAGCCAGAATTACCCCAGCAAGCTCTTCCTCGTCCTTTCGGGCTTCTGGATTTGGGGCATTGTCCTGTGGTATGCCATACACCAGTTCGTGCTTCCCTTTGTTGTGAACCAGAACGCCGGGGTGTTCAAGGCCCTGAAGAAGGCGGCCCTCATTGTGCTGGACAATCCCTGGCCCAGCTTCCTGCTGATGCTTTTCAGCCTAATCGTAACTGCACTCAGTGTATTATTTGCAGCGCCTCTGCTCATTTTCCTGGCCAGTTTCTTGGCGCTGCTGCAAAACTGCTTCTACCATGAGCTGATGGTTAAATATGAACGGCTTGCTGAAGAGCAGGCTCAGCAAGAAGAAGAGTTGGAAGGGGAGGACCAGGCGTGAGCAAGTTTGTGTTCGTCACCGGAGGCGTAGTTTCCAGCTTAGGTAAGGGTATCACTGTGGCATCNTTGGGGAGGCTCCTCAAGAGCAGGGGCCTGACGGTCAGTGTGTTGAAGTTCGATCCTTATCTGAACGTTGACCCGGGNACCATGAGCCCTTTTCAGCATGGCGAGATCTTCGTCACCGAGGACGGCGGGCAATGTGACCTAGACTTGGGCCACTACGAAAGGTTTATCGACACCAATTTAACCAAGGACAGCAACGTAACTAGCGGTAAAATCTATTGGTCCATCCTTTCCCGGGAACGCAAGGGCGGTTACGACGGGGGAACGGTGCAGGTAATTCCCCATGTGACCAACGAGATCAAGGACCGCATCTGGTCCTTGGCCAAGAGCAGCGGGGCAGATGTGATCCTGGTGGAGATCGGGGGCACGGTGGGGGATATTGAGGGGCTGCCCTTCATGGAAGCCATCAGGCAGTTTAGAATGGACGTGGGCAGGGAATCCAGCTTGTTCATTCACGTCACTTTGGTGCCCTACGTGGCTGCAGCTAAGGAGCTGAAGACCAAACCGACTCAGCACAGTGTGAAGGAGCTGCGCAGCATCGGTATTCAGCCCGATGTGATCGTCTGNCGCAGCGAAGCGCCCATAACCGAAGATATCCGAGCTAAAGTGGCCCTGTTCTGCAACGTGGAGGAGGAAGCGGTGATCCCCAACCCCGACGTGGAGAGTATCTACGAGATTCCCCTCTGTTTTGCTGANGCCCGCTTAGACGAGATCGTTTTGGAGAAGCTAAATCTAACCGCCTCCCCAGCGGACCTGAGCTCGTGGCGCCAGCTGGTTTCCGTCATCAAGAACCTGCGGGATAGGGTTGTGGTGGGTATTGTGGGGAAATATGTATCCCTGCCCGATGCTTACCTGAGTGTGGCTGAAGCCCTGCGCCATGCCGGCTTTTCCCATGGAGTGGATGTGGAGGTNCGCTGGATCGAGGCGGAAGATTTGGAGCGGGGAAGGANGGAACTACTGGAAGACCTGGACGGAATTCTGGTTCCTGGAGGATTTGGACAGCGCGGTGTGGAAGGAAAGATCACAGCGGCGCAGTATGCTAGGGAGCATAAAGTCCCGTATTTCGGCATTTGTTTAGGCATGCAGTGCGCGGTCATGGAGCTGGCCCGCAATGTGGCCAAACTGGAGGATGCGGGCAGCGTTGAATTTGGCAGCTGCGCGCACCCTGTGATCAGCTTCATTCCAGGACACCCTGAAGTAACGGGGTTGGAGGGATCCATGCAGGTTGGGACCCGTGCCTGCCAGATCCAGCCGGATACGCACAGCATGAAGTGGTACGGCCAGACGGTTGTGCAGGAGCGGCATAGGAACCGGTACGTGATAAATAAGAAGTATTTGGAGAGCCTGGCGGAAGCGGGTATGCGGGTGGCAGGCCTTTCCACCGATGGGTTGGTGGAGATCATGGAGCTGGAGGGCCATCCGTGGTTTGTGGGAACGCTCTTCCATCCCGAGTTCAAGTCCCGGCCGACGCGGCCCCATCCGTTGTTTGTTGGGTTTATCCAAGCAATCCTGGATCAGAAGAAGGGTTAACCACTAGGAGGTGTGCTTATGCTTCGAATGAAAGTGAAAGCCGTGGGCATAGATCGCGAAAGCCTGTTTCCCGTAGTCATCCTCGCCGACGAAGGGGAAGAGTCCTATGTTCCGCTTCTCATCGGCCCAGCTGAAGCAAATGCCATCGCCGTTGTCCTAGAAAACGTGGAAGTACCCAGGCCCCTCACCCATGACCTGCTGCTCAGCTCAGCGCTGGCGCTGGGGGCCAAGGTGGACAAGGTAGTAATCACTGATCTCAGTGAAGATGTATATTACGCGGAAATACACTATCTGCAGGGGGGCAAAACGGTGCGGGTGGACGCCAGACCGTCCGATGCCATTGCCCTGGCTCTGCGTGCGGGCGCGTCCATCTTTGTGGATGAGAAGATCATCCCCCACGCCATCACCGTACCCAAGGAGGAAGACCCTGAGCTGGAGGAATTCCGTTCCTTCTTGGAAAACCTGTCGCCAGACGATTTCCGGCGGGAGAACTAATCCCAGGTCATTGTGTATAGATAGAATATTTAGGCGCATACTCTTTCCTAGAAAGGGTGTGCGCCATGTTCATGCGAAATATCTGCGTATGTGTTGCCAGCATCGTGCTTTTCTTGGGGCTAGCTGCTCCTGCCTTTGCCCAGATTCCTCAATGGAAAATGGTACACGGGGAAGTGCTTCAGGTTCTACCTGATGAGCATAAACTGCTCTTAGGATACGACGGACAGGAAGTATACCTGAGCCTCGAAGATGGTTGTAGGATCTTCCGCCAAGGGAAGCCTGCTGCTTTGGAATCACTGCGCCCGGTGGGTCCCGGAGCGTATCAAGATGCCCTCTGCTGGATCAACGCAAGGGGCCTTGTGAGCATGATTCTCGTGAATTATTACGTGCAGGAAGAGGACGGGTTGTTAGTTGCCTATGATATATTTGGGAATCCTAAATGATTTCAGAGGAAAACTCCCATTCGTGACGAAGTATAAGTCGCGATAATATGAACTTTCCCAGGAACAAGTGTTTCGCGCTGAAAGGCCCGGTGTCCATCTGCCTCAGCGGCCTTTCCTTCCCTGTGCCTTCTCATTTTTTCTCACCTCGAAAAGGGCACCTGGCGATTTGGGTTCCACTGATTCTTCCCGCTGGTGATTTACCAATCTCAAAGTGTGTTTGTTAATTCGGCTGCCGTTTCGCAGCTGTAATTGTAGATCTGAAATATAAGGAGGCCATTCAAGTGTTAGTATCTGGAAAAGAACTGTTTCAAGCGGCGAGGCAGGGTGGCTATGCTGTAGGTGCTTTCAATGTGAACAACATGGAGATCATCCAGGCCATCATTGAAGCAGCGGAAGAAGAGAATTCTCCTGTTTTCCTCCAAGCCAGCCAGGGCGGGATCAAATACGCCGGCATCGAGTACATAGCTGGGTTGGCCAAAACGGCTGCAGAGAGCGTTAAGGTTCCCGTTGCCTTGAACCTGGATCACGGCACGAGCTTCACCCAGGTGGTGCAGTGCGTTCGCCACGGTTTTACTGCAGTCATGATCGATGGTTCCCAGCATCCCTATGAAGAGAACATAGCCCTTACCCAGAAAGTGGTGGAAGTAGCTCATCCCTGCGGTGTGTCCGTGGAAGCTGAGTTGGGTAAGATTGGCGGAGTGGAAGATGACATTTCCGTGGACGCTGCTGATGCCACCTTCACCGATCCACAGGAAGCTGCCGAGTTCGCGGAGCGCACCAAGGTGGACGCTTTGGCCATTGCCATTGGCACTGCCCACGGTGTGTACAAAGGAGAACCGAAGCTGGACTTCGATCGCCTGGCGAAAATCAGAGAAGCCACGGATGTTCCTTTGGTACTCCACGGTGCTTCCGGCATAGGCGATGAGGCCATCCGCAAGGCGGTTTCGCTGGGCATCTGCAAGATCAATATCGACACAGAACTCAGGCAGGCCTTCACCAAGGCGGTGCAGGAAGTTGTGCACAGCAAGCCCCAAGAGTTCGATCCCCGCAAACTGTTGGGTCCAGCCCGGGAAGCCATGAAGGAAGTGGTCAGGGCGAAGATGAGGCTCTTTGGAAGTGCCGGTCGTGCGTAGGGCCTGCGCCCCTGTTTCAAAGGTGGTGAACGCTTGAATATCGCAGAGCTTGAATCAAAGACCTTTGCCGAGCTGCAGGAACTGGCAAGGGACTTGGGCCTTACAGGCTTTAAGCGGCTTCGCAAGAAGGACTTGATTATCGAGATCCTCAAGCACGAGACCGTGAAAGAGAATCTGCTGTTTATCAGCGGGATTTTGGAAATAACCAGCGAGGGGTATGGGTTTTTGCGGGTGGACAATTACACACCCGGTTCCGATGACGTGTACGTCTCGCCATCGCAGATCAGGCGTTTCTCCATGCGTACCGGGGATGAGATTCTGGGACAGGTGCGCCCTCCCAAGGATGGTGAGCGGTACTTTGCCCTGTTGAAAGTGCTGGCCATCAATCTTTCCGACCCCGAAGTGGCAGCCCAACGCCCTTGTTTTGACGACTTAACGCCCATTTACCCCAAGCGGCGTCTCCACCTGGAAACAACACCAACGAATTATACCATGCGCCTCATGGACATATTATCACCACTGGGGTTTGGCCAGAGGGGGCTGATCGTATCCCCGCCCAAGGCCGGTAAAACCACGGTGCTGAAGATGCTGGCCAATTCCATTGCGGAAAACCATCCCGATACGGAGATCATCGTGCTGCTCATCGATGAGCGCCCCGAGGAAGTCACGGACATGGAGCGCTCGGTGAACGGAGAGGTGATCAGCTCAACCTTTGATCTGCCTCCCGAAAACCATGTGCGGGTGGCCGACATCGTNATGGAAAGGGCAAAGCGTCTGGTGGAGTCTGGGAAGGATGTGGTCGTGCTCCTGGACAGCATCACGCGCTTGGCCAGGGCCCACAATCTGGTGGTGCCGCCCAGCGGGCGTACCCTCTCGGGCGGGGTGGATCCGGCTGCACTCCATCGTCCCAAGCGNTTTTTTGGAGCAGCCCGCAACTTCGAGGAACAGGGCAGCCTCACCATCATTGCCACGGCTTTGGTGGAAACGGGCAGTCGCATGGACGAAGTGATTTACGAAGAGTTTAAAGGAACGGGCAACATGGAGCTGCACTTAGATCGCAAGCTGGCTGAGCGCAGGTTGTTCCCGGCCATNGATATCTACCGCTCCGGCACCAGGCGGGAGGATCTGCTCCTCACGCCGCAAGAGCTGGAGGCAGCATGGATGTTGCGCAAAGTTATGAGTTCTCTGGGCCCGGCAGAAACCCTAGACCTGGTTCTGGATCGCGTGTTCAACACCAAGACCAACCAAGAACTAATAGAACTGATCATCTCGTCACCGTTTGCGGAAAATGTTAGGAATAGATGAAAGGATATCCCGGTTGCGCGTCGAAATGTTCCAAGTAGGTTATTGCCAGTCGAGGGAGGATTTGTCATGAGGAGGCGGTTTTTCCGCAGTAAAGGGTTTATCATCCTGCTTTTCGCAGTGATCTTCAGTTTTGGTATCCTGGGACAAGTGGATACCAGGATGCACATTGGTGGAGGCGACTGGGATCTGGACAGCCTCATCTACATCAATGTGGACGAGTACATCTACTACACCGAAACCCTCGGCTCTCAAGATGATAACGGACAACCTTTACCTACTGTNCAGACTCTTNCCGCCCTCGATGGAGCTGCCCAATTGGTTAAAGATTCACAGGATGAAGGAGCAGGGAAGGCACCTGCAGCGGAGCCCGGGGAAGTGACTCTCTCCGCGGCGGTTTCCTTAGAGGAGGAAGCCCCTCCAGCCGTGTCGTCCAGGGTGGAGTCTGCCCTGCAGGTTGCTGAACCTCCAGTNCCTGCGCCTCCCAAGGTAGAGGAGCAGAAAGAGGAGAGGCCCACCATTTTCGTGCACAAGGTCAATCCTGGGGAGACTTTGTGGGATATCGCCAACGCCTATGGAGTGTCGGTGGATGCCATCCTTTCAGCCAATGAGCTGAGAAATCCGAATATGCTCTCCATCGGCCAGGAACTGAACATCCTTTCCGTGCAGGGGGTACTGCACAAAGTCGCCACAGGGGAGAGCCTGTGGGAGATCTCCGAACGCTATCAAGTTCCCCTGGAGGAAATCACTAGGGCGAACAACATAACGGATCCCAGCCGGATTATGCCCAACACAAAACTGATCATTCCAGGAGCCACTCAGCTCAGGCCCAAGGATGTCCTGGTGGTCAACGGCCAGCTTCAGAAGGCTTTCGACTGGCCAGTAAGGGGCAGGATCTCCTCACCCTTCGGCCCGCGCTGGGGTAGGATGCACAACGGTTTGGACATTGCTGTGAACACGGGTACAGCGGTGCGCGCTGCAGCTGATGGCCGAGTCACCTTTGCCGGCTGGAACGGCGGCTACGGTATTTTGGTCATCATTGATCACGGCAACAACGTGGAAACCAGATACGCGCACAATTCCCGTTTGAACGTGAAAGTGGGGCAATCGGTAACCAGGGGGCAGGTCATCGCTTACAGCGGCAACACTGGTAATTCCACTGGTCCCCACGTGCACTTTGAGATTCGCCATCGCAACAATCCCGTTAACCCGCAGACTTATTTGAAGTAAGAGTAGAACCTTGTCAGACTGGCGTGCCTGTGTTATAATGTGCTGTGGCTCTGCCAGTTCGGTTAGTGAGGTGAAGAAGTAGATGAAAGCTGGTATACATCCAAAGTATGACAAGGCCGTCGTAACCTGTGCATGTGGAGAGACGTTTGAAACCAAATCCACCAAGCCACAGATCAGGGTAGAGGTGTGTTCCAAGTGCCACCCGTTCTACACTGGCCAGCGGCAGGTTGTGACTACCACTGGCGGCAGGATCGAGCGCTTCCGCACCAAGTACGGCTTGACTGAAGAGTAGAAATTAGACGAAATTAAAGAGGGACTGGAAAAGAGCAGGGCTTGCCCTGCTTTTTTGTTCGAAGAAGTAAGGAGGGTGCCTTGTGGGAGTTTTCCTTGCCCCCATGGCGGGAGTAACCGATCTACCCTACCGAGTTCTCGCCAGGGAATTCGGCGCTGATCTGGTTGTCAGCGAGATGGTCTCCGCCCAGGCCCTGGTATACAAGAACCAGCGCACCCTGCGCATGCTCACCATCCACGAGGGCGAACGCCCCTGTGCCATTCAGCTCTTTGGTCATGATCCCCAAGTTATGGCCGAAGCCGCCAAAATGGTGTACCAGCAAGTGCAGCCGGAGATGATCGACCTTAACTTCGGTTGCCCCACCCCTAAGGTGGTGAAAAACGGCGACGGAGCGGCGCTCCTGAAAGATCCCCGGCTTGCGGGCAGAATCGCCTCCGCGGTGGTGGAGGCAGTTCCCATTCCAGTCACGGCCAAGATCAGGCTGGGTTGGGACCAGGACAGCATCAACTGCCTGGAGGTGGCCGGACTGTTGGAAGAGGCGGGTGTACATTGGATTACGGTCCATGCCAGAACCAGGGAACAGTTCTACTCAGGGGAAGCTCAGTGGGCTTGGATTGGCGAGATCAAAGCCCGAAGCAGCATCCCCATTGTGGGCAACGGGGATATCTTCAGCCCCTCGGCGGCCCGTGAGATGATTGAGCAAACCGGATGTGACCATGTGGCCGTTGGACGGGCTGCCCGGGGAAACCCGTGGATTTTCCAGCGGATTAAGGCTTATCTGGCTGAAGGCGTCCACCTGCCTGAGCCATCGGTGGAGGAGCGTATTCAGGTGGCCCTGCGCCACCTGCGCATGAAGGCGGAGTATGATGGTGAAGCTGTGGCGGTGCGGGAGATGCGCCCCCACCTGGCCTGGTATCTAAAGGGCATACCTTTTGCCGCTGGAGTGAAAAATGAGCTGAACACGGCGGCCACGCGGGAAGAAATGGAAAGACTCTTGAAAGAACTGTTGTAGAGGTACTCTATGCGTGTTATAATGCCTGTGAACAGAGTGTGCACAAAGAGCGGGTGATGTTGTGGGCGGCTTCTTTCGCATTGGGGATAAATTACTCAACCGGACCAAGCTGGATCGGATCATCGACCGCATTTTTGAACTGAGGATGTCTGGGGCTTCCCAACAGGAGGTGGCCCAGCGCATTGGCTGTGACCGTACCTTCGTTTCGCGCCTGGAGGGCTTGGCGGAGGTCCGCAAAGGGGGCAGCCTGGCGGTAATAGGCTTCCCCTTGGGCAACAAAGATGAGCTGGAGGATCTGTGCAGGGAGCTGGGAGTGGACTACACCCTGCTGCTCACCGATGCAGAACGCTGGAAGCTCGTGGATTCCTTTGACGGGAANAGCCTGCTTAACTGGCTGATGGAGCTGATGGTGGAGATGAGCTCCTTCGATCATGTGATCATGATCGGTTCCGATATGCGCATCCGCCTGGCCGAAGCCATCCTGGGGGATAAGGTAACAGGGATCTGCTTGGGCTCATCGCCCATTAAAGAGGACCATCATCTCAGTCCCCGCAGGCTCAAAGAGATGATTACATCCATTAAAGGGGAGTAGCTGATGAGACGGATAGTGAGTGTCAGCATTGGCTCGTCCACAAGAGACAGCAAGGCGGAAGTGCACGTTCTCGGTGAAGATTTCACCCTAGAGCGCATAGGCACCGATGGGGATATGCAGAAGGCCATCGAGATCATCAAGGAACTGGACGGCAAAGTGGATGCCTTTGGTATGGGAGGCATTGACCTCTATCTGTGGGGCGGCAGCAGGCGTTACATCCTGCGGGAAGCCAAACAGATCGCCAGGGCTCCCCAGAAGACTCCCATCGTGGACGGGTCGGGGCTGAAAAACACCCTGGAACGCAGGGCCATTGAGGCTTTGGCCCAGGAGGATCCTGAGATGTTCCGGGGGAAGAGAGTGCTGCTCACCTGCGGCGTAGATCGCTTCGGTATGGCCGCTGCCCTGAATGAAACAGGGGCTGAGGTGCTCTACGGAGATCTCATGTTTGCTTTAGGCCTGCCCATACCCATCTACAAGCTCAGCGCCTTGGAAAAGGTGGCCGCGGTTTTCGCTCCCATCGTGGTGCAGTTCCCCTTCAGCTGGCTGTATCCCACGGGATCCAAGCAGGAAGAAGCGCCGAACCGAAAGAAATACGAGAAGTTCTATGCTTGGGCGGATATCATTGCTGGCGATTACCACCAGATCCGCAAATACATNCCCGACCATATGGCGGGTAAGACTATCATCACCAACACCATCACACCGCAAGATGTGGATTTCTTGCGGCAGCGTAGGGTCAAAGAGCTGATCACCACTACGCCCGATCTGGATGGGCGCTCTTTCGGGACTAATGTGATGGAGGCTCTGTTAGTTGCTGTACTGGGCAAGCCAGTATCTGCCATTACCCCCGAAGACTACCTGCGCCTCTTGGATGAAATTGGCTTTAAGCCCCGCCGGGAGCCCTTAGGCGCGTAGGCAGTGGAAATATGCTCTAGAAGCTTACAGAATAGGGATTGTCTGATTCTTGACATCCCTATTCTTTCTACTTATAATAGATGGAGCATTGCGAAGGAATTCATAAACTCACCATATCCTGCTGTGGAATGTAACGATAAAGGAGATTGAGCGTATGGTCAACAAAGAGGTATTGCTGACACCAGAGGGCCTGAAAAAACTGGAAGCGGAGTTAGAAGAGCTGAAAACTGTGAAACGGCGGGAGGTAGCCCAGCGAATCAGTGCGTCTTTGGAGTTCGGTGACATCTCGGAGAACGCGGAGTACGACGATGCGAAACGGGAACAAGCCTTTGTGGAAGGCAGGATCATAACCCTGGAGAAGCTGCTGCGCAACGCCAAGATCATCAACACAGATGACGATGATGATGAAACCGTGGTGTCCATTGGCAAGAAGATTACGCTCAAAGACCTGCAGACCCAGGATATTGTGGAGTATCAGCTGGTAGGTTCGGCGGAGGCGGATCCGGCGGCACTCAAGATCAGCAACGAGTCACCTGTGGGCCAAGCTATTTTAGGCAAGACTTGCGGGACCATCGTGGAGGTAGAGGTCCTGGATGGAGTTCTGCAATATGAGATTGTGAAGGTGGCCAAGTAAACGGGAGGTAATCGAGTGAACCAGGAGCACATGGATCAGATAGATCATATAGAAGACCGAGCTGAGCTCAATGAACTGATGGCAGTACGCCGGGATAAGCTGCGGGACCTGATGGATCAGGGTATCGACCCCTTTGGCGAGAGGTTCGAACGCACCCACACAGCTCAAGAGATTGTGGAACGCTTCGCTGAACTTGAGGGCGAAGACACCGCGATTGCTGGAAGGATCATGTCCCTGCGCACCCATGGGAAGGCCACGTTCGCTGATCTCATGGATCAGACTGGCCGCATCCAGCTCTATTTCCGCATCGATGTTTTAGGCGAAGAGATGTACGGTCTTCTCCAGAAAGTGGACATTGGCGACATTTTGGGCATTACGGGCAAGATCTTCCGCACCCGTAGGGGTGAGATCAGTGTGGAAGTCCACACCATGAAGTTCTTGTCTAAATCCCTGCGGCCGCTGCCGTCCAAATGGTACGGTCTTAAAGACGTGGATCTGCGCTACCGCCAGCGCTATGTGGACCTGATCGTCAACCCCGGCGTTCGCCAGGTGTTCGAGACCCGCAGTAAGATCATCCAGTGCATCAGGAATTTCCTGATCGAGCGGGGCTTCATTGAAGTGGAGACCCCCATGCTCAACGTCATCGCCGGCGGTGCCAATGCCCGGCCCTTCATAACCCATCACAATGCCCTTGATATGGATTTGTACCTGAGGATTGCTCCGGAGCTCTATCTGAAGCGCCTATTGGTGGGCGGCTTTGAACGGGTCTTCGAGCTGGGGAAGAACTTCAGGAACGAAGGGATTTCCACTAAACATAACCCAGAATACACCTCCTGCGAGCTGTACGCGGCCTATGCCGATGCCGATTTCATGATGCAGCTCACGGAGGAGATTTTCGCGTACATCGCCCAGGAAGTAGCTGGTTCCACGAAAATCGTGTTCCAGGGACAGGAGATCGACCTGACTCCGCCCTGGCCCAGGGTACCCATGCTGGAAGCCATTAAGCAGTATTCCGGTGTGGACCTCACGGGAATGACTGCCGAGCAGGCTAGACAGGCGGCGAAGGAGAAGGGGCTGGAGGTTGAGCCCAATGCCTCCTATGGCAGTGTTGTGGATGAGTTTTTCGACACCTTTGTGGAGCCGAAGCTGATCCAACCCACCTTCATCACTGAGCATCCAGTGGACGTGAGTCCTTTGGCTAAACGGAAAAAGGACAACCCCAACTTGACGGATCGCTTCGAGCCCTTCATTGTCACTTGGGAGATGGCCAACGGTTTCACTGAGCTGAACGATCCCATTGATCAGGAGCAGCGCTTTAGGCAGCAGATGGCCCAGCGCGAGGCTGGCGATACTGAGGCCCACATGATGGACGAGGACTACATCCGGGCTCTGGAGTACGGTATGCCACCCGCGGGTGGGCTGGGGCTGGGTATCGACCGCATGGTCATGCTGTTTACCGATTCGCCCAGCATCCGCGATGTACTGCTCTTTCCCCACATGCGTCCTCGTTCAACAGATTAGATCGGCATCAGAAGCCTGTTCGGGAATTGTTGTCCTGAGCAGGCTTTTTTCTTTGCCAACGGCGATTTTTGTAGGAAAACGGACAAACAAGGAGAAAACAGAAGCTAGCTAAACCTAATTGCCGCCTAAAGAGGATTGATGTCCTTGATCCGGACTCTAATTGGTGGTATATTAGGCATTGGCTCCCGCAAGAAAAGGCTGGACAAGCGGCCTGCGAGGGCTTTCGAGCACCTTGAAAACCAAACAAAGTCTTGAACACAATTCTGTGTTTGAAGAGAATAAGCCAGAAGTTTGTGCGCTTCAATCAATTCAGAT
>JGI24712J26585_10002771_pt1 | contig 14138 bp, 18 predicted proteins | sample BioPla3DNA2_FD_26585 | JGI IMG/M metagenome (IMG submission 26585) | reverse complement strand
CCATAATGTCGTTTAATCGTTGTTCTTTCATAGTTAATATTATATTTCCTTTCATTATTTTCTTCCTTTCTAGGAAGATTATATTATATAAGACTGACATTATCATAAAATCATTACAAAAATTACACTTTAAAGTTGTTCCATGATAGAATTTATATTATAATATATATAGTTAGAGGGTAATATTACGAAGAAAAAAGATTGGAATTTAGAATTATCAGAATACATCAAGTATGGCGAACCAATTCAAACATATAAAGCAAAAATATAAGAGATTGTTATTGGAATTCAAGATATTGAAGGTTTTGAGGATTCTGAATTATTATTTTCAAGATTAAAAAATAATAGAAAACTTTTGGAAGAGTATTCTTTTATATATAAATACTCAAATATTATTAATGAAAATTGAAAAAGGTGATACATGGTATATGAGTTATTTAAAAAATCTATGATTGAGGAAAATAAATCTATATTTGATAAAATAAATAAAACCAATTTACATGCACATGCTTTGTTAAGTGCAAATAAGGAGCTCTTTTATAAAGAGTTTAATAGAAAATTAGAAGAACGCAATTTATTTGCAGATATGGCAGATTTTAGACAATATACAATTGATAATTTAGGTGATTTGATTAGTGAAAGAGACACTCAATTAAAATTGTATGAATTGTCTATATTGACGGCAGTGAAAGATGGAATAAAAGTTTTTGATATAAGTGTAGATTTTCGAAGTGTTTATAAAATTTTTAATGATTCAATAACTAATTATGTAAATGCTTTAAATAAATTAAAAAACAAGTATAAAGATAAAATGGTTATAAATTTTGATTTGGGTATAAGTAGAAAGAGTTATCAGGCAAAAGATTATTATTTAATAAAAAAACTCATTAAAACAGGTGTATTTAATGGTATAGATTTATTAGGTGATGAACTTTCCCAAAATATTAGATGTTTTAAAAAGGTTTATCGCTATGCTAAAAAAAATAATTTAATATTAAAAGCACATGTAGGTGAATTTGGCGGTGCTAAAAGTATAAAAAAAGCTATTAAAGTATTGAAATTAGATGTTGTTCAGCATGGGATAACTGTAGTTGATGATAAAAATATTATGCATTATGCCAAAAAAAATAAAATAGTTTTTAATGTATGTATATCAAGTAATTTAAGATTCAATAATGCTATTAATATAAAAAATCATCCTATTAGAGAAATGTTTGATTATGGATTAATAGTAACTTTAAATACAGACGATGAATTGATTTTTGGAAGCTCTTTATTTAACGAGTATTTATTATTGTATAAAAATAATGTTTTTAATATAGAAGAACTATATGAGATTATTAAAAGTGGCTTAAATGCAGTAAAAGATTAATTTTGAAATATAAGGAGGTAGATAATATGTTTGAAATTAATTTTTATGATCTGGGGACAGTAGATCACAAAGAACTTACTAGGGTTGTATGTGTATGTAAATATAAAGGAAAATATGTATTTTCATATAATAAAAAAAGAAATGGTTGGGAAATTCCAGGCGGGCATATTGAGGAAGGAGAAACTTGGCAAGAAGCTGCTAAAAGAGAAATGTTTGAAGAAACAGGAGCTACTAGAATAAAAGTAACACCAATCTCTATTTATAAGATCAGTACTTATGGATTATTGTGTTATTGTGAAATAGAAGAAATTGGAGACTTGTCAAAAGAATACGAAATGGAAAAAATTATGTTATCTGATACTTTGCCAGATAGAGATATGCTAACTTTTCCCGATTCATTTAAATTATATTTTGATCTAGTAAATGAAAAAATTAATGAGTAATATAAAGTAAGTATTATAGTCTTTAATAAAAAAATATTATTAAGAAAAATAATTTTAGGGAGGTAAAATGAAAAGATATTTTATTGTAAATGAGTTTTTTGGAATAAGATTATATGATTCAGTAAATAAAATAGAAACATATTATAATTTAAAAGAAGCTTATGAAATAAAAAAGAAATATGATGGAAAATATAATTATATTGATAATAAAAGAGATAAACAAATTAGTGCTCCTTTAAAAATATCAATGAATTTGACAAAAAAATGTAATTTAAGATGTCTTCAATGTTTTTCTAATTCGGGAGTTTGTTCTAAAAATGAATTAACAACGGAAGAAATTTATAAATTATTTGATGATATGAAAGATAATGGCACATTTTTTATCTGCCTAGGAGGAGGGGAACCTTTTACCAGATTAGACTTATTTGATATTTTAGAGTATGGTAAAAAAAAAGCAATTAGCTGTTTCGATTGTTTCAAACAGCTTGTTGATAACAAAAGAAAAAATTTTAAAGCTAAATAATTTAGATTTAGATTATTTGTGGATTAGTTTTGAAGGTTTAAAAGAAAACCATGATAGATTAAGAGGCAGTGGGAATTTTGAAAAAGTAATTAAAAAAGTGGAATTAATAAGTAAATATTTTAAGGGAAGAAAAGCAATTAGAATGTCAATAAATAAATATAATATAGATGAAGCTCCTCAATTATTAAGAATAGCAGAAAAATATAATTTTGATTTAATAAGGTATACTCCTTTATTAGACTATGGCAGAGCTGAGGGATTAAATTTACATATTAATTCAGAAGAATATATTAGGTTTTTAAACATGGCTATGGAATTAAAAAGTGATACAGTCAAAATAGTTTTTCCAAATCAAGTTTCAAATAAAATTTGGACTTTAGACAATGGATTTGGTTGTCATTGCGGTAAAGAGGCAATTTGGATTGATGAATTAGGTAATGTTTCGCCATGTATTTTTTGGGGTAATGAATATTTAATTGGAAATGTTAAAACTCATTGTTATAAAGAATTATGGAATAGAAGCCTAGAAGTATCTAATCTTGAAGGAAATGAGATATGTAAATCTTGTGCAAATTATAAAAACTGTCGTGGTGGTTGTAGGGCAAGATCTTTATTTGAATATGGCAATTTAAATGAAGTTGATCCGTTATGTCCTTTAAAAAAAAGTAACGAGAGGTAAGTTATGTTAGAATATGATATTGTTTATAGAGATATAAGATTGAGAATATCTTGTCCAGAAGAAATGATGTTCAAAGTAATAAATTATTTTTCTGGTCATGTTGTTTTTGAAATGCCCAATGATAATCCTACATATCAATTAGTAGTAGATGATAATTTTGATAAGGAAAAATGTCTTTTTTATAGAAAAGTTAACAAATGGTTTGATTATTCTTCGTTAGATTTTTATATAAATAATAGTGATAAAATTTGTTATATGATGAATATTTGTGCTAGTAGTAATAAAAATAGAGATTTGTTAATTTGTACAAGTGTAGCTAATCTTTTTCATAGACTTTTAGAATTAAAGGGATATTTGGGAGTTCATGCTGCATGTGTAGAAAAGGACAATAAGGGTTTATTATTCGTTGCTGAAAGAAAAAGTGGAAAAACAATTTGCATTTTAAATTTAATAAATAACGGTTATAATATTGTTGGCAATGATGTAATTGCTTTAAAAAAAGATAAGAACGATTTAATTGGTTATGGGATACCACAAACTGTTTCAATAAGATTAGGCAAAGTTTTTTGTGAACAAGAAGAAAATAAAAAATATCTAGATATTGCAAGGAAAAAGGGAATTGAAATAAATCATAGTTTAAGAGAAGAAAAAAATATAAATTTAACAGTAAAAGAAGTAGCCAAAATAAATTCTGTATCACAAACTGTCGATGTGCCAATTAAGTTTATTATAAGGCCAAAATATGATCCGGGAATTAATCATTTGTTTTTTTATAAAATGCCAATTGAACAAACGCGTGAACTTGTATATTCTCAATATAAGTCTTTAGTTCATGAGACGTCAGATTTCTTAATTAATATTAAATTAGAAGGTGTAGATGAAAAAGAAAGATATAGTCATTTGGAAGAAGTAATAAATATTCCCGCTCATTACTGTATTCAAAATGAGCATACAACCGAAGAATTTGTTAAAAAAATGGAATTGATTTTACGACAAAAATAAAGTGAAATAATTGTTACATCAAAATATAATAAAATAGAATTATGGCTTGTCATAGTTCTTTTTATTATAAAAAAAGGAATATTTATTTTGTGCGTTTATTTAAAGCCTGAATTAAGAAATTTGTCTTAAGGATAAAAAGTAATTTAGAAACAATAAAAGAGTTGAAAAATAATATTAAAACAAAAATTGAAAAATAAAATAAAAAATGAATAGATTTAGTTTCAATAACTTGGTTTTATTTCATTGCTTAATAGTTTAATCATAATGTCATTTAATCGTTGTTCTTTCATATTTAATATTATATTTTCTTCCTAGGAAGATTATATTATACTATACTGACATTATCATAAAACTATTACAGATTTGTAGAAATAAGTTGCATTTATAAGATATTTATGTATAATAAATCGCAAGTCAAATAATTTTTTAATCTAAATTTGGGAGGTATAAAATGTTAGAACAATTAAAAAAAGTGTTATTAGAAGAATGGGACAGATATCGTTTGGAATATAAAGAATCGATAGGAACATCACTACGCAAACTTTTAGGATTTGCTGAAAAAGATGAGGAGAACACACAAAGTTTATTAAATGAATTTATGTTATATGGAAAAGCAGGTGAAAAAAGATATAGAAAAGGTTCACCTATCGTAGATATAAGAGAATCTATTTTATTTGGGACTCTACTAAAACCAAATCAAATTAAAAAGGCTAAGTCTTTAAAAGATTTAGGTTTAACATTTGCAAAAGCAATAGAAATATTATTGGAAAAGGGTGTTAAGGTTGTTTTATCTAAAAAAGACTTAGCTAATTTACAAAATGCAGAGGAATATACTTCTCCTAGTGATCCAGTTCTTGAAAATAAATATAGATATATAAATACTAAGTTTGGTTTAATATTAGTAACTAAAACGAATGATGCTCCGAGAAATTCAAACATATATTCACCAAGACTTTTTTCTGTTAAACAAATAATAGAAATTCTTACAAGAGAGGAAAAGTTTAAAATTAAATTTGAATCTTCTCAAGATATTGTTCCTTTTACTTTAAATAGTGAAAGTAATTCTCAAAAGAATAAAAAATATGCAGTATTAATTCCTTTTTTTAGAATAAAAGATGATCCTTATTTTCTAGGGGGTAGACCTGATTATGTATATTTCCAAAAATATGCTTTAATACCTCAACATTATTATGTCTCTACAGATATATGTGGGTTTATATTATGTCCAGAAGCTGAAATGGAACACTTGCAGGATTTAAATGAAGGAGTGCTAGTTATTGGTTATAAGGGGGATAGTGTTGATGGTTATGCAACTGCATTTTTAACTATGCTTGGATATAAACCCAAAGAAATTTCTAAAGATGGTTGGTTAATAGAGAATGATTTAGACAAAGCAGATTATTATGAAACTGAAGCGGTGTTAAGTGATGATGAATATTTATTTCATGAATATGAAGGTTCTTATGAACAAAAGCTTGATGATTTATTAGGTGCACATCGTTTTACTATGGGTATAGCAAAGGCTTTTAAAGATTACTTTGATAATTTTGAAGAATATGATGTTCATGGATTTTTATGTAGATTATTTAAGGGCGAAAATATTGTAAAAAAGACTGTTGGAAATAATGAAGAAACCACGAATTTAAAAGATTTCTTAAAGTCAATGGATTGTTTATTTTCTGAATATCATCTTTTAGAGGAAAACTGGCTTTTTAGGTCATACGAAATTGTTATGAATACTAAAGATGAAAATAGTTTAACTATTTTAAAATCTAAATTAGCTGAAAAATTAGACATAGATATTTCTCTAGAAGAGATTACTTCATTAGCCATAACTAATGATGAAAAAATACAAGAATTAATTAATATATCTCAAATAGATCCAAGGATAATAATTCTTTTAAATCAAATAGCGCATCAAGCTTATGCTAAAAGAAAGTTTAAACAAAAAGTAAGAACTAAGCATGTAAGATAATATAAAGAAATAAAATTAAATAGGATATACTAGCACTTTAGTAATTAGGGAAGGGTATACTTAGTAATTGACGATATTCTTTTAATCAAACAACAATTAGCTAAAGTATAATTAACGTTATAATCAAGCAAACTTATTGACAATAATCAAAATATATTATAATATTTTGTTATAGTAGCATATGTGGACTGTAATGTTTTTAATGATAAGATATGACTATTATTTAAGAGTAAATAAGGAGAAGGTATGAATGTTCTAAATAATAAAGTGGGTCAAGCATTAGTTGAATATATACTAATTATTGCACTTATTAGTGTTGTAGCTATTGGTCTTGTTAATTATTTTGGGGGATATTTAAAAGATGCAATTACTAAATCGTCCTGTGGTATGTTAGGACAAACATACGTTAAAGGCGAAAAACCAGGCGAAGGTATATGTCAATAAAACAAATTAATTATTTGTTTTTTTTATATTAATTGATTAATTATACATCATTTGGTACAATACATATGTATTTATGAAAGGAATGAAAATGAAGGGTAATAAGACAACCATTTTTAATGTAAGTATGTTAAAACAAGAACTTATTATAATGTCTTTGAATGAAATTGCTGCTTCTTTAGAAAAAGCTGGATATAATGCAACTAATCAATTAGTAGGATATTTATTATCTGGTGATTTAAGTTATATAACAAGTTATGAAGATGCCAGAGAAAAAATATCTAAGTTTACAAGAGATGAAATATTAATGGCAATTATAAATGGATATTTTGGCAAATGAAACAAAGATATTTAGGTCTTGATTTAGGGACTAAAACTTTAGGAGTTGCTATTAGCGATGCTACAAATTCATTAGTGTTTCCTAAACTTACAATTAAATTTAGTCATGAAGATTATGATGATGCCATAAATAAACTTAAGCCAATTATAAATGACAACTATATTACTGATGTTGTAATAGGAATGCCAATTAATATGGATGGATCTTATGGTTTTGCTTCAGATAGAACTAAAAGATTTATTCCTAAGCTTGAAGAATGTAATGTAGTTGTTCATACTGTTGATGAAAGACTAACAAGCATTGAATCAGAAAGAATATTAAGAGATTGTAACATAAGAGGAAAAGATTTAAAAAATAAAGTTGATATGCAATCAGCATGTTTAATTCTAGAATCTTATTTAAGGAGTAACAGTGAAAAATAATAATATTATTGAATTATGTGATTTAAAAGGTAAAAATAAAAAGAAATACCGCATTATCTTATCATTTGTTAATGAGACAAATGAAAGATATTTAATATATACTGATGATAAGCTTGATGGTGATGATTTTATAAAAGTATATATTGGAAAACAAGGAATTAAAGATGAAAAAGATATTCTTATTCCTGTTGAAGAAGATGATGAACTAGAATTTGTAGAATCTTTATTATCAAAAATAAAAAAGGAACAAAATATATGAAAAAAATAACGATTATTCTTGTTATTATTGCTCTTATATGTGGAGCATGTGTTGGAAGTTTTTTCTTTTTTATAGCACCAGTATCAAAAACAAGAGAAATTAAAGATTTTAAAGTTATTGGTGGTAAAAATAAAATCGAAATAGTAACAGATCTTAAAAAAGAAGGACTTATAAAAAGTAAATATGCCGCTTTAGCGTACTTGTTTTTTACAAGGAAGGGTTTACAATCAGGAGACTATGAGATAGATAAGTCAAAATCGGCAATAGAGATTTTAAATAATATTAATAAAGGATTAATTAAAAATGTTCAAGTAACTGTTCAAATTCAATTTGAAGAAGGAATAAGATTTGTTGATTATGCTAAATTAATTAGTGATAATTTTCCTATAAGTTATGAAACAATACTAGAAAAAGGAAAAGATCCAGAATTTTTACAAACAGTTATCAATAGTTACTGGTTTGTAGATGAAAGTATTCTTGATGATAAGATTTATTATCCTTTAGAAGGATATTTATTTCCTGATACGTATGAAGTGTTTGAATCTACTACTATTGAAAATCTATTTTATAAACTTTTAAATAATAATAAATCAAAGTTAGATCCTTTAAAAGAAGATATTCAAAAGGGAAAATATAATGTTCATGAAATATTAACTCTTGCCTCTATTATTGAGAAAGAGGCAAGAAAAGAGGATGAAAGAAAAAAAGTTTCTCAAGTATTATATAAAAGACTTGATAATAATATTTCTCTTGGGTGTGATGTAACAAGTTATTATGGTGTTCATAAAACATTAAAAGACCCTTTAGCAGAAGCAGATCTTTATAATAGTAATCCATATAATACAAGAGCAACAGGCTTTATGGGGCTTCCTGTAGGACCTATATGTATGCCTTCATTAATGTCTATCAAAGCCGCTTTAAATCCTGCAGATACCGATTATTTATATTTTTGTGCGGGAGTTAAATCAGGAATAGTGTCATTTGCAAAAAATACTGAAGAATGGCTTAAAATAAAACCAAAATGTATGAGCGAAAGGTAGTTTATATGAAAGAATTAATTTTAGAGATAGAAAAATATGCATCAGAAAAAAATATTCCCATTATTGAGAAAAAAACAATTGCATATATTATGAAATTTATTAATGATAATAATATTAAAAATATTTTAGAAATAGGATCTGCAATTGGATATTCATCTATTTTAATGGCGAGTGTAAATCCTAATATAAGTATTACAACAATTGAAAAAGATGAACAAAGATATATGGAATGTATTAAAAATATCAAAAAAGCTGGTTATGATAAAAGAATTAATGTTGTTTATCAAGATGCTTTAGAAATGAATTTATCTAATGATATTAAATATGATTTAATTTTTATTGATGCTGCAAAAGGGCAATATATAAACTTTTTTGAAAAATTTAAATATTTTTTAAATGATAAGGGTTTTATTATTTCTGATAATCTTAATTTTCATGGTTATGTTGGTCGTAGTACTGAACTTGAAAAGGGTAATTTAAGAAGCTTAGTAGAAAAAATTGAAAGTTATAAAGATTTTCTAGAACATAATGAAGAATTTGACACAAGATTTATTGATGTTGGAGATACAATTTCAATTAGTGAAAGAAAAAAGGATGAATAAAATATTATTTTTAGTTCAAAATATTAATTTAATACCAAAATTAAAAGAGAAAAAGGTAGATATTTTTGTTTTTCCTTTATCTTTTTTTTGTGTTGGTATTCCTAAAACTTTTACTATAAATCAAATAACCGAAGATAATGCTTATATATTTGTAAATAGAATTCTTAATAGTAAGGATGCTAATAAACTAAATAAACTTCTTCATAAGCTTCCTAATAATATCAAAGGAATTATTTTTGATGATATTGGTGTTATTAAAATGCTTGAAGATGTTAAAATACATAAAATTTTATATAATACTCATTTTACTACTAATTTTGAAAGTATAAATCATTTATTTTCATATGTTGATGATATTATTATTTCAACTGATATTACAGAAAAACAAATTGATAAAATAATACTAAAGGCAAATAAAAAGATAAGTTTATTTACTTTCGGTTTAGTTCCAGCAATGTATTCAAGAAGATTACTACTTACAAATGATTCTTTACATTATAATAAAAAATATGAAAATCCTTTAATGTTACAAAATGGAAAAAAAACCTTTTTAGCTTTTGAAAATGAATATGGAACATATCTATATCATTATCCATATTATAATGGGCTTAGATTATTAAATAAGAAATGTCATTTTAATTTTTTTTATACCCCCTTTATGAAAGATAATGATATTTTAGATCTTTTGGATCAAAAATTAACTAATATTAAATGGGACTATGGTTTTTTAGATACTAAAACAATATATAAACTTAAAGATATTAAAAAGGAGGCTAAATGATTGAATTACTTGCTCCAGCAGGAGATATTGAAAAAGCTCATTTTGCCTTCCTATACGGTGCAGATGCTATATATATAGGTGGAAAAGATTATTCTCTTAGAGCTAATGCTACAAACTTTTCTAAAGAAGATATTATAAAAGTATGTAAACTATCTAAAAGTTTAAATAAAAAGGTCTATGTAACAGTAAATATTGTTTTTCATGATGAAGATTTAAAAGGTTTGAAAGACTATTTAATTTTTTTAAGCAATGTAAAAGTAGATGGTGTTATTGTAAGTGATATTGTAGTATTAAAACTAATTCAAAAATTAAAATTATCTTTTAAAGTAATATTATCTACTCAAACAAGTGTATTAAATGAATATAGTGCATTATTTTATAAAGATTTAGGTGTTCATCAAATTGTTTTAGCAAGAGAAACTTTAAAAGAAGATATAATTAATATTAAGAAAAAGACTAATCTTGAGATAGAATGTTTTATTCATGGAGCAATGTGTACAAGTATATCAGGTAAATGTATTTTATCTAATTATATGACTAAAAGAGATTCTAACAGGGGAGGTTGTGCTCAAATATGTAGATGGAAATTTAATAAAGATCAAAAGCCATTTACAATGACATCCAAAGATCTAAATTATCTTGATTATATTCAAGCAATGATTGAAAGTGGTGTGAATACTTTTAAAGTGGAAGGAAGAATGAGATCTATATATTATATTGCAACAGTTGTTTTATCATACCGAAGAATTATTGATAAAATAATTAATCAAACTTTAACAAATGAAGATAAAAAATATTATTTAAAAGTTCTTAATAAAGTAGCAAATAGGGAAAGTTCACCACAATTTTTTAAAGCATTACCTACAAAAGATGATCAATATTATAATTTAGATAATGAAGTTAGTAATCAAGATTTCTTAGGTATTGTTTTAGATTTTGATCCAAAAACAATGATAGCAACAATCGAAGAAAGAAACCTTTTTAAAGTAAATGATAATGTTGAGTTTATTGGGCCTAATATTAAGACTAGTAAGATGAAAATTAAACAGATATATGATGATAAAGATAATTTAATAAAGGTTGCAAACAAGCCTAAAATGATTGTTAAGATTAAAACCAATATAATATTAAATAAATATGATTTAATGAGAAAGGAGATTAGTTAAGATGAATACTGAAGAAAAAATATTTGAACTAGAAAATAGACTATTAAAATTAGAAAAAATTGAAAAAAGAAGAAGAATTTGGGGGATTATTCAGACAATAATTAGGATTTTAGTAACGATAGCCTTTGTGATATTAAGTATTTATGCTTATAAAAATGTTTCTAAAATAGTAGCTAATTATCGACAACAAGTTGCAGAAATTAGTAAGATTTCAGGTAGTATTAAAGAAGTAGATGAACTAAATAAAATATTAGAAAAACTATTTCCTGAAGCCTAAAGCTTTACTGTAAATTTGACAAAATTAGTTGACTTTAATGTGTTAATTGTTAGAATAAACTAGTAATATCAAAGGGAGGGTTTTGATTATGAAAGAAAAGACTTAAAAATAGTTTAATGAAATAGAAAATAATTAGCAAATAACACATATTTTTTTAGTTGCAAAAGAAAAAAGGAGAAAATAAATTATGAAAAATAATATGGTTACAGAAGTAACAAAGGGGAAAATAAATAAAGGACTTTGTGCATTAGCAATATTTGCTCTTTTATCAGCAAATAATTTACTTGATGATAAAAGAGTATATGCAAAACCAAGTAACACTAGTCAAATACCTATTGAAAGTAATGATGTTATAGATAAGGAAATAGAAGTAATAAGAAAAGCTTCAGAACAACTTGACTTTGAATTTCCAGTTGAACAAGATTTTTATAGCTTAATAGAAGATTTAAGAGAATGTAGTTCTTTAAATAGTAAAATAAAGATGCTTCAAGAAAAATACCAATTAAGAAAAAAAGATATTAGATATAAAAAGAAACAGAAAAAACCAGTTACAACAAAAATAACCGAAGAAGATTATATTAATGAAAGAGTTGAAGAAATTGCCCTTTTTGATTTGGGACAAATAGGTAATATACCAAATGTTTATGAGTTTATAGATTCAAGTGGTTTAAATTATTGTTATTATTCTTTTAATCAATCTGAAAATTTACTTTATATTGATAAATTTAGAATGTCGAATGCTAGACCTTACTTTACAATAGAAAGTGAAATTCATCATTTACCGAAGGAAACATTAGAGAAGATTTATTTTTATGCTTTAGAAGCAATATCAAAAGAAAATCAAGTTATTACTCGTAGTCGTTAATTAAAGAAGGAATTTATTATGAGTAATAGAAATATATTTGATGAAGAATTTCTTAATGAATTACGTGATAGGATTAAAGAAAATGACAGTCCTACTTTTCAACAAGAAGAAAGAAAAAGAATAATAAGTTTTGATAGGATACCAAAAAAATTGCTTCCTGAAATAAAATATTGGAAACAATTAGGCTTTTATCTTTATAATATTGATGGCGATGCTGTTTTTTATCAAGCAATATTGCCCGAAGGCTGGTATATGCAAGAAAATGGGAATAGTCTAAGAGGAATTGATATATTTGATGAAAAAGCTAGGATAAGAGGAAGAATATATTATAAAGCAAGCGATTTTAATCCGGAAGCTTATGCGTGGTTAAACCCTCGCTATAAGCTATGCGAGCATTTTGATTATAATAAATGTATGGAAGAAATTTATTTTGGCAATAAACAAGAAGTTTTGTTTTTTGCAGGAGCAATTCCAAAATATAATTCAGTACCAGAAAAAATAAGACCTGCGATTAAAGAAGCAAAAAAACTATTGATAAAAGCTGTTAATAAATATGCAGAAAAACACTATCCATATTGGGAAGATGTAATGGCTTATTGGGGTTGCTTCACTTCCAGCAGGGAAAAACTTGGAAAAGAAATATATTTTGGAAATGAACAGGAAGTTGTTTTTTCAGCAGGAGCAGTTAACTATGAAGGTAGAGCGCCATACGTATCAGAAAAGGAGCTTGAAGCAGCGGCAGACCAACTAAAAAAAGCCGTTGATGTTTTTGCAGAAGAATATTTAAATCTGGAAAATGGGCAATCTTTTCAAGAAAACGATTATATGAAGCGTTCTCGCATCTATAAAGGATAATAGAATAGTTGCTTTATTATAAAACTATTACACTAAAATTAACAAAAACTTTACAAAAATAGTAAAAAGAGTATAATAAACATGTCTTTATTAAAGGAGGAATTTATTATGAGTAATAGAAGTGGTTTTAATATGCTAAACGAAGGTGACAATGACAAATTATGGGGGACTATTAAAACAAATGTCAGCGGTTGTTTTCAAAAAGAAGCAATAAAAAAAGTAATAGAATGTGGCTATCTATCCAAAGAATTAAGACCTGACATAAAATATTGGAAACAACTAGGATTTCGTTTTCATGATATTGGTAATCGTGTTTTTTATCAAGCAATAATGCCAGAAGGCTGGTATATGAAGGCATGTGATAACAATGAAAAGGGAATTGATATATTTGATGAAAAAGGTAGGATAAGAGGAGGAATGTATTTTATAGCAAGCGACCTTAATCCGTATGCCTGCACCTATTTATATCAACGTTATTGTCCGCGAGAGGATTTTGATCATTCTTATGGTAGGACAGAAATATATTTTGGCAATAAACAAGAAGTGTTGTTTCTTGCAGGAACTCTTCCTGAATTTGATCCATTACCAGAAGAAGTAAAACCTGTGATTTATAGTGCATCTTTTTTATTAATGAAAGCTGTTGAGAAGTTTGCAAACGAATACTATCCACACTGGGAAAATGTAATGGCTTATTGGGGAGGGACTAATCTGAAAAGTCAAAGATATAAGATGGAAGAAATGTGGTTTAGAGATAAAGAAAAAATATCGTTTTTTGCAGGATCAATTTATCCAACATTTTTAGCTCCAGAAAAAGTAAGGCCTGTTCTTGAACAAGCAAAACAACGACTAATAGAAGCTATTGATATATTTGCTGAAAAATATTATTCAAATCTCAAAAATGATCAACTTGTTCGTTAAAAAAAAATGGAGTATTCCATTAGTTATAAAGGATAATAGAACAATTGATTTATTATAAAACTATTACAGTAAAATTAAGTTAGTGTAGAATAATTACGGGTGAGAAACCAAAAAAGTCTTACCAATAATTGAATTAATTACATCATAATACAAAAATGAGAAGAAGACAAATAAAAAG
>JGI24712J26585_10002769_pt1 | contig 14141 bp, 12 predicted proteins | sample BioPla3DNA2_FD_26585 | JGI IMG/M metagenome (IMG submission 26585) | reverse complement strand
ATGCTGTTTTTTACCGATATTGAAGGCACGGCTGCCGACAGCATCAAGATCCGCTCCGAGATTGCAGGGATTGCCGTAAGCGGTTCCGATGTTTTGGCAGTTGCCCCCGACGGGCGTGTAACATCTGTGGAGCGTGATGGAAAGAGCAGGATACTGTGCCGCAGCCTGAATGTAAGCGGCAGTATGGAGGGTATAGCCTGTTTCGACGGTAAGGTATTCATACTAAGCTCTCAGGGAATATTGATGAGCACCTCCGATTGGAGATCGTTCACAACGTTCGACTTCAACAGCATCTACAGCGGTTATTACGAATATGTGAGGTTTACCTCAATATGTGCATCGGACAACATGATGTTTTTGGCCGGGGTCTTTGACGACGGAATGCCGGCAGTATTTACATCGGCTGCGGGCAATATATGGAGCGAACGTATTTTATACTATAATGAGGGCCGNAATGTTTTGATGCTGGAGCAACAGCCGCTGGGGATAGGCTATGATCCCCGCACCGATGNTTTTGTGCTTGCCTGCACCGACGGCTGTCTCTTNTTCATGCCGGGCTGTTCCAACTGCAATTACATTGAGCGTAAGGCTATGCATGACCTTAATGCCGTAGCATTCAACTCCGGCCGCCTTATTTTCCGTTGATTTTTGTGTATAACCAGTCATATTATTCTGTATATTTGACATACTTAGCCGTTATATGATGATTTGTGTGTTAAATAACAGAGGCGTAGGATTTCGTTTTGTTTTTGTTTGAATCAGTTCAGTAATGAGATATTATCCTTTGAAGTCATATCTGGTGGAGGGTCGTCTGGAGGCCGGTTGTGACGAGGCCGGACGCGGCTGCCTGGCCGGTCCCGTCTTTGCCGCTGCCGTCATTTTGCCGCCGGACTTCAGCAATGAGCTGCTGAATGACTCCAAACAACTTACCGAGAAACAGCGTTACGCCCTGCGTCCTGTGATAGAGCAGCAGGCACTGGCCTGGGCAGTTGAGATGGTGGACAACAGACAGATAGACAGGACAAACATCTTAAAAGCTTCATATTTGGCCATGCACTTGGCCATTGACCGACTCAAGGTGCGTCCCGAACATCTGCTCATAGACGGCAACCGTTTCATTCCCTATCCGGGCATAAAGCATACCACGATCGTGAAAGGCGATGGCAAGTTTATGTCCATTGCGGCAGCATCGGTTCTGGCAAAAACGTACCGTGATGATTTTATGAAACGCATAGCCGAGGAGTATCCGCAGTATGACTGGGCGCAAAACAAGGGTTATCCTACAGCCGCGCACAGGAAGGCCATAAAGCTGCACGGGACATCTCCGTACCACCGTATGTCGTTTAACATCTTAAACGACGGCCAATTGTACCTTGAGGGTTTCGAGCAGGGCGCTGATTGAGGAGAATTCTGCCGGCGACTTGCCTTTGGTTTTGAGGATCAACCTGTCTCCCGATGCCTCTATCTCTATGTCGGATTTTGTTGCTGTCTCCGAGTTTATGCCGTTACGGCGCAGCGCTTTAGCTACAAGCGAACGGAGCGGTTCATCGCCTTTTAGGCTTACTTGACGGGTGTACTCGTTCTCAATACAGAACAGGCCGCTCTGCATATCGAACCTTATTCCCTTACGGGTAAAGAAATTACCCAGAGTACCCTGTATGGCCAGATCTTCGGGGGTACCTATGGATATCTCCTTATCGCGGGCCATAAGCCAGATAATATCGGCAATCTGCAGTGCAAGCTCCAGATCGTGGGTGGAGAGGAATATGGTCTTGTCGGTGCTGCGTGTCAGACGGTGTAAAAGCTGCATGATCTCCACCTTGCTTGGGAAATCAAGGAATGCGGTAGGTTCATCGAGCAGAATGATCGGGGTTTGCTGTGCCAGAGCCTTGGCTATCATCGCTTTTTGGCGCTCACCGTCGCTAAGGGTCTGGATCATACGGTCCTTAAGGGCGGTTATGCCTACCATCTCGATGGCTTCCGCCACGATTTCACGGTCTTGATTGTTAAGGCTGCCCCAGAAACCAGTGTAAGGACTTCTCCCCAAGCCAACCAGCTCCTCCACACTCATATTGCGCAGGTCGTTCCTCTCGGTCAGGACTACGCCTATCAGTCTGGAGAGCTCCTTGTCGGAATAGTCACCTATACTGCGTCCCAAGATGACCACATCGCCCTTTACGGGAGGCAGGAATGCCGACAGGGTACGCAGCAGGGTGGATTTGCCGGCTCCGTTGGGACCAAGCAGGCAGGTCAGCTCGCCGCTGCAGATGGCGGCATCTATTTCACGGGTAACAACTGCTATGTTGTTTTTAACGCGGTATCCCGTGCTCAGGGATTTTATTTCGATTGTGGGCTGTTTCATTCCGTTCATTCCGTTCAAACCGTCTCATTCCGTTTGGATTGTTTCGTCCGGTGCGGGTTACTTTACCCAATTTTGGATTATTCCGTTCAGTATGGGCCGTTTCCGTCCGGTGCAGGCCGTTTTTATTCAGAATGCGAATATACGTTTTTTTAATATATATTGGAAGAAACTGTAACAGTGCTTTTGCCTTTTTTCAGTACCTTTGCCAAATAAAATTGTAGAATCTTTTATATGCGACTATAATATGGTAATGACTAAAATAAAGACAATAGGAGTATTGACATCGGGTGGCGATGCGCCGGGTATGAATGCGGCAATCCGTGCGGTGACACGTTCGGCCATTTATGCGGGATTGAGGGTCTTCGGTATCTATCGCGGTTTTAACGGACTTATAAACGGCGATGTAAAGGAATTCACGACCGAAAGCGTATCCGGCATAATCTTTGCGGCGGAACTATTCTGCTGTCTGCCCGCAGCAAGGAGTTTCTTACTCCCGAAGGTCGTGCCAAAGCCTACAAGACGATCAAGAGCAATGGAATTGATGCTCTTATAGTAATAGGAGGCAACGGTTCTCTGTCAGGTGCGCAGGCGTTGTCAGCCGAATATGACATCCCTGTCATTGGGCTTCCCTGTACCATTGACAATGACCTTTACGGCACAGACAATACCATAGGTTTTGATACGGCGCTTAACACCATTGTAGAATGTGTTGACAAGATACATGACACGGCAAACTCACACAACCGTATATTCTTTGTCGAAGTTATGGGACGTGATGCCGGTTTCCTTGCCATGAACAGTGCAATAGCTGCCGGCGCCGAGGCTGCTATCATTCCTGAAAGCAGTACCAATATTGACCAGCTTGCAGCNTATATNGATNGNGGTATCCGTAAGTCCAAACGAAGTTCGATAGTTTTGGTCTCCGAAAAGGATGGCGGCGCCATGCATTATGCCGAGCGTATGTACAAGGAGTATCCCGAATTTGACGTCAGGGTATCAATCCTCGGTTATTTGCAGCGCGGAGGCCGTCCCAGCGCGATGGACCGTATTCTGGCCAGCCGTATGGGAGTGGCAGCCATCGAGGCTCTGAAGGAGGGGCAGCGCAATATAATGATAGGTGTGGTAAATGATCAGATGGTAAACGTTCCCATAGCCAGGGCAGTCAAAAAGGACAAACCTATCAATGAGGAGCTTATAAATGTACTTTCCGTCCTCTCCATTTGATGGTTTGGCCGCTGAAATATGTTTGGTCTGTTTATCGTTGAAACAAGTTGATAGTATTTTATCAATAAAATTAATTTGATAGTTTTGTCATAGAAATAAGCCTTTCCATTTTTTTATTTTGCCGGCATATAATGAAATAACTGATTTGAGCAAAAGGGGACGCTGGAAAAANATTNTCCTGCGTTTGCTTNCGGCAGGTGTTCCGGGAAGAAGGAGNTACCTGCTTTTGATCATTTTTTTGACTCTGTTTGCCGGACTCAAGGCACAGGATTGGACCACACCCGAAATNGAGTCACTGTTGCGCACCTATATAAAACAGTGGTATGAGGTAGAGGGCAGGGTGTTTGGAATCGATGATTTTGAACCTGAACCCTATCCGTTGCAGGGAGCCAACATAAAGGTGACCTGCATGGGTGACACCACTGTTTTTGACGGGACGGCTGCCGATAAGGATGGAGGTTTCTGGGTTAGTATGACACTCCGGAATCGCCTGAGAGATACCCGTCTTAGAGTAACCATCTCCTATCTGGGTATGCAGACTCTGGATTCAGTCTTTGTTACCACAGAGGGAAGGAGTGACGGCGTCAGCCATTATACGGTTGTGCTCGACTCCATTGTCCTGCGAAGCCATCCAATCACTACCGAGGAGGTTGAAATCATTGCCGAACTGCAACGTATGTACCAGCGCGGTGACACCATAATATTTAATGCCGATGCCTATGAGATGCCTTCCGGCAGCGTACTGCTCGATCTGGTGCGGCGTCTGCCCGGACTGAAATACGAGGAGGGTAAAATGAGATATCTCGGACGCAACATTGAAGAGATAAGGCTGAACGGCGAGTCATTCTTTGAACGGGACATGAGCATTGCGCTGAACAATATGCCGACAGACAAGATTAAGAACCTGAAGGTTTATGAGGTACCCGATGATACGCTGAACGTCATGAGCGACAACCATCTCATTATGGACATGGAGACCAAGGAGCCTATGGATCGCACCCTTTTTGCAAATATAAGCGCCGGAACCACGGAAAAGTTTGACCGGTATTCGTTGTTGCTCAACGGGTCGGTATGGAAGACCGGCGGTTCGGAAGTTTACGGCAATTTCAATCGCAGCAACATCCCCGATGAATATACCGATGCAATAAAATCCGAGAACACCAACAGCTATTTCTATGTTAATAAGAAAATCGGAAAAACATCGGTAAGCGGCTCCGTATCATATAACGATGATTACAGCGAAAGTAAAAATTCGGTTTACAATAAAACGTTTTTGCCTTCATACACACAAAACAGAATCAACGAAAATACCGGTACGCAGGGTAGTAAGGGATGGACCGGTTCGACAAATTTGTCCGGACGGATAAAAGAAGACAGCAACTGGAATTTTAATGTTAATATGTCACGCAATACCGGAAACAGCGCTACCGGTTCGAGCGATTCGATATTGAATGAGGGTGAAGGACTTATCAGTGTTACCCGACAGTCGGGCAAAACCGATACCGATAATCGTTCATTTAATATAAACAGCTCATTTACAAGCAATTTTGGTGAGTCAAAACGTTACAATTTGAACTTCTATCTTAACGTCACCGGTTCCGATAATGAAAACACCACCCTGAACAGCTCGGAGAACCGCTTCTTGCAGTTGGGCGACAGCGTCCGACTTGTCAATCACAGGATACTCACACCATCGGAACAGACCAACTGTTATGCATCATTGAGTCTTCAGCGGGATCTGAGCGGTTCGGGCTATGCCTCCATATCATACAATTTTTCCCGGTATCAGAGTAAAAGCATCCAGAATTACGAAGATATTCTCTACGGCACTTACGGCACTGTGAAAAGGGTTGACAGTCTGTATTATGAAAGGCGAAACGGCAGTGTGGAGAACTCATTGAGTCTGGACTATTTTTACAGCGACTCATTGATCAGGACGAACATCTCGGGACAGGCTTCGCCTACGGTTATGACGGCCGATAACGATCAGTTCGGACAGAATGAACATATCCGTTATTCCGGAATCAGGTACAATGCCTCTGCCAATTTCCGTGCCAGAGTCTTTAAGAAAAATCAACTGGGAATTAACTATAGATTCAATAACCAGTTGCCGTCTGCAAATCAGCTGTCAACTGTTACCGATTATCGTGATCCCATGAATATCAGTGAGGGCAATAAGAATCTTAAGAATGAATTCAGACATAATTTCGGTCTGGAGTTTCAGTTCAGATCCTGGATGAGGGCCACCGTGAACTACGGCAAGAGATACAATGCAATCACCAGTTTGACACGTCTTGAACGGGAGACCGGAGTGCGTCGTACCTCTCCGGCCAACATAAACGGCAACTGGAATATGAGTGAATACCTCTATTTGACCTATCCCTTTTCCGATATCTCCGTAGGATTAACATTTAACCACTCTTTGAATCATAATGTAACCTTCGTACAGAGTTTTACCGACAGCGAACCTAAAAAGAATGCTATGGACTGGAATTTGTTCAGTACGGGACTGGATGTGGGATATTCGAACCAGTACTGGCTTACCAGTTTCGACGTGAACTACAGCATAGAAAAAAACAAGAGCAACTATATTGATAATAGAAGTGGCGGCAAGCGAATTACGGCCAATGCCGAAGTTTCATATGAGACACCATTCGGTCTGGGGGCCTCCACGACATGTCGTTTCAGCAAACCCTTCGGGTATGAGATGGCAAGTGCCAACCAAATGGAGTGCATTTGGAACGTTTCGGCGAGTTACAAATTCCTTAAAGAGAAGCGGGCTACTTTAAGTGTTACGTGGCGTGACATACTGAATTCATATAAGGGATTCTCGGCATACTCTTCGGGGACAAGCTGGTATGAAACGCGCTCATTCCGTGAATCGTCTTTATTTGTCATTTCGTTCCACTACCGTTTCAGTGCATTTAACTGATACGCTGCTTTGCCTGCTTTTCAGGCTGTTGTGTAATGAACTATGTAACATATATCTTAACAGAGCATATTAATAAATAATGGAACAGGTACTTGATTTTTTGAGAGAATTGAGCTGTAACAATGAGAGGACGTGGTTTAACGCCCATAAGGACTAGATATAAAGAGGCGCATGACCGTTTCTGCGCCTTTGCGCTTGAACTGCTCGAGTCGGTGCGCAGATTTGACTCTGCCATAGGTCCGCTTACGATTAAAGATATAACCTACAGGATTTACCGCGACATACGATTTTCGTCGGACAAATCGCCTTATAAAACCCACATGGGCGTAATTATCTGTCCGGGCGGTAAAAAGTCCGGCTACAGCGGTTACTATTTTCAGGTGAGCGGAGCTCAGAGCGAAAGCTGGACCGGCAGTCATATGGTAGCTGTAGGCAGATATATGCTTGAACCGAAGGTGGCGGCTATAATTCGTGAGGATATCGAAAACAGCGGCGGCGAATTCCGGCGCATACTCTCCCGGGCCGATTCCCGTTTCGAAATTGACTGGACCGATGCTTTGAAGAGGGTTCCCGCCGGTTTCCCGACCGATTCGCCCGATTCGGATTACTTCCGGCTGAAGGATTTTCTTATTTCATATATTCCCGATGACAGTTTCGTGACAGCTCCCGACCTTGTGCCGCGTCTTACCGAGATGTTCCGTACTGCCAAGCCTTTCCTGGATTTTGTAAACAGAGCCATAGGCTGGAGCCGTGAGGAGGCACGTTGAATGATTATCGAATAGAGAATTTCATATGACCTGTCTTGAACTGCCTCACGAGGAAAAAATAAAACAGCACAGGCTGGTATTCTGGCTGGCGCTTGAAGAGTGGGCGGTGGAGAATGCACCTGACTCATTCTTTCTGTGGAATGTGGAGCCTACGGTAATATTCGGCCGCAATCAGGATATGGAGGCCGAGATCAATATACCTTACTGCCGGGAGCACGGGATCCGAATGTATCGTCGCAAGAGCGGCGGCGGAGCGGTCTATGCCGATCTCGGCAATCTAATGATATCCTACATAACAGACTGTCCCGATGTAAATGCGGCGTTTGAAAGATATCTCTCAAGCCTGGCCGATGCCCTGCGCGGCATGGGATTCGATGCCGTCCGAACCGAGAACAACGATGTGCTGGCAGGCGGGAGAAAAGTGTCGGGCAACGCCTGTTACGCCACAAAAACCGGCTGTATAGTCCACGGAACTCTGTTGTACGATACCGATTTTGCCGAAATGGAGCATGCCTTAACCCCATCGAAAGAGAAACTGGAGAGCAAGGGGATAAAATCGGTAAGGCAGAGAGTGGCCAATCTGAAGAGTTTGGGAACAGAATTGGATTTCGATGAGCTGAAAGCCAAACTAATTCACTATTTTTGCAAAGATACAGAGACCTTAACCGCAGAGCAGATGGAAAAGGTTTGTGAAATCGAGAAAACTTACCTTGACGAAAATTTTATAAAATATGGTCGAAGAAATTAAAAAGACCTGCCTGCACGACAGCCATCTGGCTCTCGGCGCTCAGATGAGCCCGTTTGCAGGCTTTGATATGCCCATTCAATATGCAGGCATAACACCTGAACATTTGGCAGTACGCAATAAGGTCGGCATGTTCGATGTGTCGCACATGGGCGAGATCTTTGTCAGCGGACCCGATGCCGAAAGATATCTGAATCACATTTTCACGAACAATGTCAGCGGCTGTAAGCCCGGCAAGATCCTCTACGGCATGATGCTCTATCCTGACGGAGGCTGTGTAGATGACCTGCTGATCTATTGCGAGTTTGAGAAGGACCGTTACCTGCTGGTAGTCAATGCCGCCAACACAGACAAGGACTTTGAGTGGATGCTCAGTCACAAAGAGGGTTTTGACGTGAAGATAGAGAACCGTTCCGACGAATGGGGACAGATAGCGGTACAGGGACCCGAAGCCGAGAAGACGCTCATTGACGTGCTTGGTCTGACAGAGGCTGGGGAGCTTGGGTTTTACGAATACTGCAATTCCGTATGGAAAGGCAGCCGTCTTATCATAAGCCGTACCGGATACACGGGTGAAGACGGTTTCGAGCTCTATACAGACCCGGCCGGCACCCGTGAAATTTGGGATATGCTGCTCAAGGCCGGCGTACAACCCTGCGGCCTGGGCTGCCGTGACACTCTCCGTTTTGAGGCCGGTCTGCCGCTGTACGGCAACGAGCTTTCGGAGAAGATAAGCCCCATTGAGGCCGGTCTTGGAATGTTCTGCAAACTCGATAAGGCCGAATTCATAGGCCGTGAAGCTCTGGTTACGCATAAGGAGCTCGGAGTTGAAAAGAAGCTTGTGGGAATTGAGATAGAGGATCGTGCCATACCCCGTCACGGTTACCCCGTGGAGCTGGAGGACGGCACTCAGGTAGGCGAGGTTACAACGGGCTATCACAGCATAACGCTCGAAAAGAGCATCTGCTTTGCACTGGTCAAACCGGAGTATGCTGCTCTCGATACCCCGCTATGGATACGCATCCGCAAGAAGACATTCCCCGGCAAGGTAGTAAAAAAACGTTTCTATCAGGCAAACTATAAAAAATAGGTTTCCAATTTAATTTATATCGGATTAAAATTATTTCAAAATATGAGCAAGATAATAGAAGGACTCAAGTATTGTGATACTCATGAGTGGGTTAAGGTAGAAGGTGACATTGCAGTCATCGGAGTGACGGATTATGCACAGAAAGAGATGGGCGAGATAACCTATGTCGATTGCCCGGATGTTGATGATGAGTTTCAGAAGGGCGAAGAATTCGGAGCTTTGGAGAGTGTGAAGGCCAGCAGCGACCTATACAGTCCGGTAAGCGGAACAGTGGTAGAAGTGAACGGGGCTGTTGTTGACGGTCCGGAACTGGTCAACGAGGATGCATTTGCAAACTGGATAATAAAGATCCGCATGAGTGATCCCGCCGAACTTGACAGCCTGATGGATGCATCGGCCTATAAAGCAATGATAGAGGAGTAATGTCGAGTTTTCACTATTTCCCCCATACCTCACAGGATATAAGCGCCATGCTGAAACGCATAGGCGTAAACAGTATTGATGACCTGTACAGTGATGTTCCGGCCGATTATATGTACAAAGGCGAGTACGACCTGCCGGAGGCTATGACCGAGCAGGAGGTACGCGATTTCTTTGAAGGTCTGGCTGCCAAAAATCCCAAATTGAAGGTTTTTGCGGGGGCGGGAGCTTATGACCACTACACGCCTGCCGTTATACCCTATATCACTCAACGCAGTGAGTTTCTGACAGCCTATACCCCGTACCAGTGTGAGATTTCACAGGGTACGCTGCGTTACATATTCGAATATCAGAGCATGATATGCGCTCTTACCGGAATGGATGTGAGCAATGCCTCGATGTATGACGGTCCTACTGCCGCAGCCGAGGCTATGCGCATGTGCGTGGCTCAGACCAAGAAGAGGAATACCATATTGGTATCGAACACCCTCCTGCCGCAGGTAAGGGGAGTGATAGCTACCTATGCAAAGTATTACGGAGTGACCGTCAAGGAGATAGCCCGGGAGGGCGGACAGACTTCAAAAGCCTCGCTCAAGACGCTGATTGCTCAGGGCGATGTAGCCGGAGCCATTGTGCCCTCGGTAAACCGTTTCGGAATAATCGAGGATTTGAGCGGGTTTGCCGATGCCTTACATGCCGATAAATCCCTGCTTACCGTCTATTGCGACCCCTCTGCACTGGCGGTTCTCAAGACACCTGCCGAGTGGGGAGCCGATATCGCCGTAGGCGACGCGCAGCCGCTTGGCATACCTCTCTCTTACGGAGGCCCCTATCTGGGCTTTATGGCCTGCTTAAAGGAGCATATGCGCAAGCTGCCCGGACGTATAGTGGGCCAGACGCTTGACAAGGAGGGACGCCGTGCATTCGTACTCACATTGCAGGCCCGCGAACAGCATATACGCCGTGAGAAAGCCACCAGCAATATCTGTTCAAATCAGAGCCTTATGGCGCTTTGGGTAACAATCTATCTCTCGTTGATGGGCCCCGTGGGGCTTAAACAGGTCAACGATCTCTCTTACCGGCGTGCTCACTATTTGCAGCGCAGACTGTTGGAGACAGGCAAGTTCGAGGCGGTATTCCCCGATTCGCCGTTCATAAAAGAGTTTGTCTTGAAACCTCTGGTGCCGGCAGCCGAATTGCAGCAGAAACTGGCTGATTCGGGATTTTTCGGAGCTCTTGAGACCGAGGACGGTTACGTCAGTTTTTGTGCCACCGAGAAATGCTCCAAAGCCGATGTTGACGCTTTTGTGAATGCACTGATTTGATTAAGGCCAAAACTAAAGAGAACAATGAAATATTACGATAAACTTATATTCGAACTGTCCAAACCCGGCCGCATAGGTTATTCCCTGCCGCCGGTATGTGAAAAATGTGCCGGAACCGATTCCATACCTGCTTCCTTAAGGAGAGAGGTGCCGCCCGGCTTGCCGCAGGTCAGCGAGGTCGATGTGGTGCGTCACTACACCAACCTGAGCCAGATGAATTTCGGCGTTGACACCGGATTCTATCCGCTGGGCAGTTGTACAATGAAGTATAACCCCAAGATAAACGAAGAGATTGCCTCTATGCCCGCATTCGCGGCTCTGCATCCGTGTCAGACAAATCTTACGGGTGTAGATGAGATATTTAAGGGTATAGACAAGGCTCTGTGCGAAATAACCGGTATGAAACGGTTCACCTTCAAGCCCTGTGCCGGTGCACACGGCGAGCTGGCCGGACTGATGATAATGCGTGAGTACCATCTCTCGCGCGGCGACACCAACCGCACCCGCATAATAGTGCCCGACAGTGCTCACGGCACCAACCCCGCCAGCGCCGCAGTCTGCGGACTTGATGTGGTGGAGGTAAAGTCCAATGCGCAGGGGCTGGTCGATGTGAATGACCTCAAGCCTCTGCTCGATGACACTATTGCCGGAATAATGATGACCAATCCCAATACACTGGGACTTTTCGAGAAGGATATAAAGGAGATAGCCTATCTGGTACATGCCGCAGGCGGCCTGCTCTATTACGACGGAGCCAATATGAATCCGCTCATAGGAACGGTGCGTCCCGGCGATATGGGATTTGACGTGTTGCATCTGAATCTGCACAAATCTTTCTCTACGCCTCATGGAGGCGGAGGCCCCGGAAGCGGCCCGGTGGGAGTCTGTGAGAAGCTGACCCCCTTCATTGACGTTAACGTATCGGGATTCCATGGCAATTTCGGGGTCATTCTGCGTGCCTACGCCTATATTCTGATGTTGGGACGTGAGAATGTGAAGATGTGCGGCCGACTGGCCACCCTGAATGCCAACTACATAAAGGAGTCACTCAAAGACCTCTACAAACTGCCTGTAACGACAATCTGTAAGCATGAGTTCGTCTTTGACGGACTGATAAACGACGGAGCGCGCGATGGCAAAAAGGGCGCCACTACTCTCGATGTGGCTAAGCGCCTGCTTGACTTTGGCTATCATGCACCCACCATCTACTTCCCCCTGTTGTTCCATCAGGCCATGATGATCGAACCTACCGAAACCGAGTCTAAGGAGACCCTTGACGGCTTTATAGAGGCGATGCGCAAGATTGCCGCCGAAGCTGCCGAGGATCCCGATATACTTCATGATGCGCCTCATAACACGCCGGTATCCCGACCCGACGAAACCGGCGCTGCGCGTAATCTCATACTCAAATTTCAGGACGCATGCGGCTGCTGATAATTGGAGGAGGTCCCGGCGGTTACGAGACCGCTCTGGAGGCTGTGGAGTGCGGATTTGAGGTGACTCTCATAACCGAAGGACCGCTGGGAGGCACCTGCCTCAACGAAGGCTGCATACCCACCAAGACACTCTGCCATTATGCCGAATTGATTGAGCGTAACCGCAGAGCCGGATTGGATGTCAAGCCCGATTTGACGCAGGCTATGGCCCGTAAGCAGGCTGTGGTGGAGCAGTTGAGAGGCGGTGTGGAGATGTTGCTCAAAAAGGTGCAGGTGATATACGGCAAAGCCCGTTTCAAAGATCCCCGTACCGTTATATGCAATGACACTGAATACAGCGCCGACAAGATAATCATAGCTGCAGGTTCGGTGTCGGGCTCGCTTCCCGTACCGGGTGCCGGGAGTTGTCTTACATCGAAAGAGATGCTGGAACTGACCGACCTGCCTAAGAGCCTTTGCGTGATAGGCGGCGGCGTTATAGGACTTGAGTTCGCCTCGATCTTCCGCAGCTTCGGCTGCGAGGTGACGGTTCTTGAGTTCTGCCCCAACATTCTGCCGCGTTTTGACTCCGATCTGGCAAAGCGGCTCAGACAGACACTCTCAAAACGGGGCATAAACATTGAGGTGCAGGCCGAGGTTACAGGCATCAATGACGGCAGAGTCACCTATATCAAAAAGGAGAAAGAGTTTACCGTCAGCGCCGACAAGGTGCTTATGGCTGTAGGCCGCCTTCCCAATGTCGAAGGGCTGAACCTTGAAGCCGCAGGTGTAAAATATACCCGCCACGGCATAACCGTTAACGGAAAGTTTGAGACATCGGCTCCCGATATACTGGCTATAGGAGATGTTACGGGAGGCACAATGTTGGCTCACGCCGCCATATTCCAAGGCTGCCGTGCGCTGAACGCCATCTGCGGAAAATCTGACAACATACGGTTTGACCTCATTCCGGCGGCAGTCTTCACCATGCCCGAAGTTGCTTCGGTGGGCCTGACCGAGGAGCAGTGCAAGGAGCGGGGTCTTCAGGTACGCTGCCTCAAGTCCTTCTATCGCGCCAACGGCAAGGCGGTCTCAATGGACGAGACCGACGGCTATTGCAAGCTGATAGTCGGGGAGGACGGCAAGATAGAAGGCGCTCACATTATGGGCGCCCATGCATCGGACCTTATCCATGAGTTTGTCACGGCGATGAATGTCGGAGCGACACTGGAAGATATGAAGGCTGTCATTCATGCGCACCCCACTCTGAGCGAGGTCCTGCAGTCGGCAATCCACAGCAGCTAAATTTTACCCTTTCCCGCATTGAGACTCCCAAAAAATCAAAACTGAATAACCATGTCAGGGCAACTATAAGGTTAAATAATGTTAAAGTTGTATCGAAAAATATAAGAAACGTATCTCTATATTTAAATAATTATTTACGTTTGCAAAGGATAGATAGTTAAATGACATTGCATTATTGCTTGTTCATCTGCGAAGATGAGTGCGTATGATGACTGTCATTAACTTAACAAGTAAACCTGATTAATAACCGACGTAGGTCCTTGAAATTATTATACTGATGAAAAAACACATTTCGGCCATAGTGCCGATAATCACGCTTATTCCATTCCGTTCTTATCGTTACCGGCGCTATCTGGGTTCGAATGGCTCTTGGGGCAGTATAGCCGGGCTTTCATTCTATGGCAATACGAAGACAAGGCTGAATGCTGGCGGCATAGCTAACCCTGAAGCCAATCTCCCGACTTGTCCGAATTAGTGCGACAAATTCAAATTTCCTAAATAAGCTTCTATTTCCTGGCTTGCCTTAGCTCTAATTCTGATCTCTTTACTTGTTATC
>JGI24712J26585_10002763_pt1 | contig 14169 bp, 11 predicted proteins | sample BioPla3DNA2_FD_26585 | JGI IMG/M metagenome (IMG submission 26585) | reverse complement strand
AGATTATTAATGTCACATTTTATTCCTGCCCCAAATAAGCCTTCTGAATATTCCCATACTCCGTAATATTTAGGTGGTATTACGAACTCACCCTCTTTATTTATACTTCCCCAAAAAAGACCTGATTCTGTTCTATACATAACTGATGCATACCCGTTATTAAAATCTCCTGCTGAGTAAAACTTAGGTGGAATAACAAATTCACCCGTACGATCTATATACCCATATGGTTCAAGATCGTCTAAGCGTGCAAAAGCAAGACCTTCGTGAAAATTCCCTGAAGATACGAACTCCTCTTCTATGACCATATTGAATTCCGTATCAATATACCCGTACCTTTCGCCAGTTATTGATACCTGAGCCAGTCCTTCAGAAAACCTCCGTATAAACATGTATGTTGGTTCTTTAAGAACTTTCCCATTTATATCTATATACCCAATAATAAAATTAAATGGTTTATATGGATTATTGTCTCTTCTGATACCAAATGGTGCTATCCCGTTATAAAAACTTCCCGCATAATCATACCGAGGCTCCAAAACAAAATTTCCGCTTTGGTCAATGAACCCGACCAAACCATTTTTATATACTCCCGCTAATCCCTCATGGAAATCTCTTGCGCTATCAAATTGAGGTTTTATTACTATTTTTCCGTTGCTGTCGATGTATCCATACTTTCCATTCTTAAAAACCGGATATAATATACCATTCGTCTCATGATCCTCAGAAGAACTATCCAATTTGCAGGAAGAAAAGCTACCGGCAGTAATGATAATTAATAATATCAAAATAATTTTTTTCATTTGTCATACCCCCATTGTCTACCTACTATCCCAATCTCTTGAGCCCCATTCAAAAAATTGCGGTTTTCCAGTTCGCCAAGCATCCAATACCATCCTAATATCATTCGCTGAGACATTTTGGTTAGTTATCATCATATCATCGTCAGGAGTCCAAACTTCGTACCTTTCGTCATTATAATATACAACACTATCCTTTGGTGCATAATATCCATCCTGATTAAGAAACGTACCTCCTCTGTACCAGGCATTATATGCATCTCCTATGCCAAGTACATGTCCAAATTCATGGGCTGCCATTTGCCTGTATTTATCAATTGAATATGTTTCTTCTTTATACCTGTTATATAAATGTACCGTTCCAATATTCTGCCTGTGGAGCTGCTACATCAGTAGCACAATGAATCAGGAATCTCCGTCATTTATGTCGGGGAGTGTCAAATATTCACTGAACAGGAATAAGTGCGAATATTCTCCGAACACATAAAAAGACCGCTGCATTGCTGCAACAGCCTATATTTTTTATAGTCACCATTTTTAGTTATTGACACAAAAAACAGAATTATAAATCGACATTCTATTTGGAGTTTTATTGTTATTATTCAGATGTTGGNAGACAGCAATATGGTGCTGTCTCCCGTTCCTTTTATTTCACAGAGTAAACTCAGCCTTCCTGTTTTACTCATTTTTTGAGCCGATACTCAGAATAAGGTTAAGTAAAATTCCAAATATTGCGGCACCTGCTACACACGGAACCTGTATTCCAAAGAAAGGAATATTGCCTCCAAAGGCATATTGTCCACCAAGACCGATAATCATTATCGTGGCAATAACTGCAATATTTTTTGAACTGAACAAATCAACCTTTTTCTCAACCATAATAGCTATACCCTGTGCGGCAATTGCNCCGAACANATATACCTCCAACCCTCCGATAACAGCAACAGGAATGGAATATATCGCGTTTATCAGGGGTGTAAAACAGGAAATTATCATAGCAATGACGGAAGCCGCCATAAGAACATAAACTGAGAAGACTTTTGTAATTGCCATAGCACTGATATTCTCACCATAATTGGTTCCCGCGGGACCTCCGACAAATCCTGATACGATATCGCCAATACCGTCACCAATCAGATTCAGGCCTAATTTATCCGCAATATTGTACTTCTTTTCAGATCCTTTTTTCCTGGCCAGATCATTTACGTAGATATCCAATTGATACACATGCGCTGTTGACTCCGGAATGGTTGCTATGGCTATGGGCATAATAGCTGCGACAGCCATCCAGGTAGGCTTTGGAAGCGTAAAGACAGGAAGCGCGAANATTCCGCTGCCTGTGGTNGCGGGCAGTACCTTGAAAAGATCAATACCGGTCGCAAGCTTAATAATAAAGGCGGTAATACAACCGATAACCGGCCCTAAGATCAATGGAAGCTGTCCTAAAAANCCTTTTAAATANACTGAAAAAAGGATAGTAGCAAGCAGTGTAACNAAAGAAATAATCCACGCCATATTTTTTGCGGCAGCTATCTGTGCTTCTGCGACAGATACGGTACCGGCTGTGTCTATAGCAATGGAATTGGCATCGCCAAGAGCGGTACCCGCCAGCGTCAGTCCTATTACCATGGCAATAGGGCCTGTAATCGTCGCCGGCAGAACCTTTTCTATTGAATCTCTGCCAAAACGGTTTACAATAAACCCTGCCAGAATGGATACAAAACCTGACATAATAATTCCGAACTGCGCCACTGCTATTTTTTCATTCAGTCCGGCTCCCGCTAATGCTTCAGATGCCATTAAGCCGGCAATCGCGGCAATATAGGAGAAACTGGATCCATAATACAATGGAATTTGTCTTTTGGTAATAAGAATGAAGCAGATCGTCGCAAGCCCGCTTGCAAAGATGGTTGTCGAAATGTGGAAACCCGTGATTAATGCAACAGCCACAGTTGCAGGAAACATAACGATAACCTGTTGAATAGCATAAAGCAGCAGTTTCCAGACTGGCGGCCGTTCATCCGGCAGGTACCCAATTGCTGGATTCTTTTCCATAACACATCCTCCTTGGAATAAATAGAATTGATTTTAGGGAAGGTTTTTGTCCTTTACATACTTGTTTCGACAAAAAATCAGCCTGTTATATTGTAACATAAAATTAATAAAAATTTGTATTACTTTTTAACATTTTTAATATTATAAATTCTATTTCCAGGAGAAGTTTTCTCTCTTACGTTTTTACAGGGAAGGAAAACAAATGGCGTCTCCGGTTTCCCTGCCGGTATTGCTTCCAGCATCAATCAGGCCGCCGCTTATTTTAATATAATGCTTTCCAGTCGTTTTCTTACTTCGAAAAGAAATTCCTGAGTATTTACTATCCTTTTATTCTCCAGTTCTGATAAAGCTGCAAGATCACCTGTCATGACACCGTCTTCAATCGTTGATTTAGACGCTATTTCAAGGTTATCCGCATAATCAACAAGATCTTCCAATCCGTCAAGTTCTCCGCGTTTTCTAAAAGCCCCGCTCCAGGCAAATATGGTTGCCATTGCGTTCGTTGAAGTAGGTTTTCCCTCAAGGTGGCGGTAATAATGCCTTTGGACCGTTCCATGGGCAGCTTCGTATTCGTAATAGCCTTCCGGCGATACAAGTACAGATGTCATCATAGCAAGACTTCCGAAAGCGGTAGCAATCATATCCGACATGACATCCCCGTCATAATTCTTCAATGCCCATACGAAACCCCCGGATGACCGTATTACCCTTGCAACGGCATCATCAATAAGAGTGTAGAAATACTCAATATCCGCTTTTTCAAATTTTTCCCTGTATTCATTTTCGTATATCTCGGCAAATATATCCTTAAAGTGATGATCATATATTTTTGATATCGTATCTTTTGTTGAAAACCACAAATCCATCTTTTGATCAAGAGCATAATTGAAGCAGGATCTGGCGAAGCTTTTAATAGAACTGTCGGTATTATGCATTGCCATTAAAACCCCCGCGCCGTCGAATGTATGGACATGCTTCCTTATTTCCTGACCGTCGTTTCCGGTAAAAACTAATTCTGCCTTTCCGGGACCTTCCGCATATATTTCGGTGTTTTTATATACGTCACCATATGCGTGACGGGCTATACTAATAGGTTTAGTCCAGGTTTTTACAGATGGTTTAATACCTTTTACAAGAATGGGCGCACGGAAAACAGTACCGTCCAGAATTGCCCTGATGGTTCCNTTTGGGCTTTTCCACATCTCTTTAAGGTTATATTCTTCAACTCTTGCCGCATTAGGCGTTATCGTCGCACATTTTACAGCAACACCATACTTCTTAGTGGCTTCCGCCGCGTCAACCGTAACCTGATCATCGGTTTCATCCCGGTGCTTAAGCCCAAGATCGTAGTATTCTGTTTTTAGATCAACAAATGGATATATTAATTCATCTTTAATATACTTCCATATTATACGGGTCATTTCATCCCCATCCATTTCAACCAATGGGGTTTTCATCATTATCTTACTCATTTTTTATTTTCCTCCAAACATGCTTTTTTTAATCCACGGAAGCTTTCCGCCGGACATTAAAATTTCAATATCCAATAATGAAAGGGAATGCTTCAATTTAATCTTTTTCTCTTTAGTTTTATTATACAAAATTAAATCATCCACCAAATCGCCGATGCGCATTTCAATATCGTCATCCATGTCAATCGAATCATAATCTTCAGGATTTGAAAAAACAAGCGGAACTATACCAAAATTGACTAAATTAGCCATGTGTATACGGGCGAACGATTTTGCAATTACAGCTTTTATTCCCAGATACTTCGGAGCAAGGGCCGCGTGTTCCCGGCTTGAACCCTGCCCGTAATTATCTCCTCCGACAATAAATCCGCCGTCGTATGTTTTGGCTCTTTCGTAGAATTCATTGTCCACCGCTTCGAAGACATGCTTTGATATTTCCGGGATATTGCTTCTAAGAGGCAGAATTTTTGCGCCTGCAGGCATAATATGGTCTGTTGTTATATTGTCTCCAACCTTAATAATCACCTTTCCTGAAAGCAGGTCTTTCAGCGGCTCAAACCGCGGTAAAGGTTTAATATTTGGTCCTCTTAAAACCTTAACCTTTTTAGCCTCTTCAACAGGAAGGGGAGATAAAATCATATTATCGTTTACAATGAATTTGTCGGGCATATTTATTTCAGGAAAATCTCCTAATTCTCTTGGATCGGTAAGGAACCCGTTAATAGCCGTGGCAACGGCTGTTTCGGGACTGACAAGATACACTTCGGCGTCGGCTGTTCCNCTTCTTCCTTTAAAGTTTCTATTAAATGTACGCACAGATACAGCACCAGAGCTTGGAGCGCAGCCCATGCCAATACAGGGACCGCAGGTATTCTCCATTAGTCTTGCTCCCGATCTTACAATGTCAAGATATTCCCCGCTTCTAACGAGGTGCTCAACCACCTGCCGGGAACCGGGACTTATTGTAACATGAAGATTTTCCGATATGGTTTTTCCCTTTAAAGCATTCGCCACAACCTTCAGATCTCTTAAGGATGAGTTCGTACAGGAGCCGATTGCAACCTGATCAACCTTAATCCTGCCGGCTTCACGTACTTTTTTAACATTTCCCGGGCTGTGCGGAAGCGCAACCATCGGTTCAAGGGTTGATAAATCAATCTCAATAACTTCATCGTACTGCGCATTACTGTCGGGAATAAGCTCAACCCAATCGCTNCCGCGGCCCTGGCCTTCAAGAAACGCTTTTGTAATCTCATCGCTTGGGAATATGCTTGTAGTACACCCTGTTTCGGTTCCCATATTTGTTATTGTTGCCCTGTCGGTTACACTTAAAGTTTTTACTCCNTCGCCAAAATATTCAAGGACCTTGCCGACACCGCCTTTAACATCAATGCGGCGTAAAACTTCAAGAATCACATCTTTCGCGGATACCCAGGGCTGAAGCCTGCCTGTAAGCCTTACCCCGACTATTTTCGGATATTTAATCCTGAATGGAGCACCTGCCATGCTGCAAGCCACATCCAAACCGCCCGCTCCCATCGCAAAGCAGCCGATACCTCCGGCTGTTGGGGTATGACTGTCCGAACCGATAAGAGTATTGCCCGGTTTTGCAAAACGTTCCAGAAACAACTGGTGGCAAATACCGTTTCCCGGCCGAGAAAAATATACCCCATAGCGTTGAGCCACAGATTGCAGATATCTGTGATCATCGGCGTTCCTGAAATCGGTCTGGAGCGTATTGTGGTCGATAAAACTGACGCTTAGTTCAGTCATTACCCTGTCGATCCCTATTGCTTCAAACTGAAGGTATGCCATTGTTCCGGTTGCATCCTGCGTCAGTGTGTTATCTATATGAATTGCGATTTCACTTCCGGGTTTTTTCTCCCCTTCAACCAAATGCTTATCAAGTATCTTTTCGGTTATCGTTCCGGCCATCAGATCCACTCCTGTTATAATCTTTTCAAAATGTATCATTAACTATACTACAGGATATAGTAAATTGATGTCAAGCAAAACACATACTATTGTGCAATAGTTCGTGAGGCAACTTACGAACACTAATCTCGCGGGAATAATGCTGAAAAGCAGTTGGTGAGAAGCCGCTAATTTGTCAGTTTGTTTATCCTTGATTGAATTGTACTGATCTGGGTTTTATCAGAGCTGCACTTTAGAGCATTTTCATAACACTTACGGGCATTAGTGCCGTCCTGTATCTGATAATGCGCATATACATCACCAAGGGCTATCCAATAAGCGGCCGCATTAGGTACTTTGTTTGTAAGCCTCGCAAATACCTCTTTTGCTTCGGAAAGGCGGTTCATTTTATAATAAACCCAGCCGAGAGAAAGCCATGCATCATGATTTTCAGGCTGAATCGCAAGGAATTTTTCGTAGAATTCGCGCGCTCTTTCATTACTTCCCTCTTTATCATAATGTCTTGCCAGTTTCAAGAGTGTTCCCGCATGGCCCGGCATAATATTATGAACCTGATGGAAAAGTTCAACCGCTTCGCCGATATTACCGCCGGCATATGCATTAACCGCTTTTTCGTAAATGTCGTCGGGATCGACAATATTAAGATCCATTATAACCATATTCTTTGTGGCATCAAACGATACTGTGCCACCGAATAATTCAGCAAGAAATTCAGCAGGGACGTGTGTTCTGTTAAATCGCACCAGAACCGGAGCCGGCAATTTCCTGTAAACACCATTAACTCTTACAATATCATTTTATTCCACATTTCAATTTTAGTATCTCCCTTGCAAGCCCATAGCGTCCCCGTTGCAGGATCCCATCCCGCTTCGGCTCCCATTGACTCAACTATTCCTCTCATTGGAACCATCACAATACCGTTTTCTAAAAAAGCGTCCGTATCAAAGAACAATTCTCTTCCGTTAAGTTCCAATCTTACAGGATTTGTTTTCTTTCTGGTAATAACAATGGCATTGCTTATATCCCTTCCAGGACTTTTTATTACCTCTCCTTTATAATAGAGCCCCGAGGAAGCTCCCCCGTCAAGATTCATCGCATTTACAAGGTTTATCTCTTTTAGAATTGCAGCCAATTCGTAAATAGTAACATTTGGCACGGTACCGATTACAAGAACCCGCTCCGCGGTTTCACCAATAAAACTTCTCTGTGATCCGGACGTAAATTTTTCACCTGTAAAACCTTCCTTAACGGCATCAAGTACAAGATTCCCGTCTTTAATAAGCATTGGCCCCGCTCCGATTGCCGTGCGGATATGTGTCCATTCCTTCGGTGCTCCTTTGCCATTTTTCGCAGAAAAATCAATGTTGGAGTATTGAATCTTATAATCGACGGCATCTCCGATTTTAAACATCGACGCATAAGACTGGGCGCCAAAAACAAGCGTGTATCCGTCACGATAAATAGGGCTGACTCCCTTACGTATTTCAACCACTTTATTATTCCTGACTACGACCGCAGTTTTATTGCCCGCATTTACCTGACTGCCATAATCCGGAGTATAAAGAATATTTGCATCGGCTCTGTAATAAACCTGGTTTATTCCCCAAACTTCCCAGTTATACGGGTATTCCCAATTGCCGTTTATTGAACCTTTTATGCTTGTGTGAAGATAGGCTAATTCGATCTGATTATCTGTGGTAAATCCGATGGTTGTTCCGCTATTGCTTACATATATGGGTTTTCCGCCGATAAAGATATTCCCGGCAGGCTGCAGATCCGAATACGCGTTAAAAAACGTTCCGTTAATTGCAGCAATAACTTCAGTTTCGTTATCCGCAAGCTGCACAGCAATATCGGCAAGGGAATCCACTTTTCCAACCTGTCCTTTGGCCACTGCGGCCTCGACGCGGTACGTCGGATCCCTCAAATCAATCCTGACAAGATTTATTTCCCGCGTAATGCCGTTAAGCTGCACATTAATTGTTTGCGCATATGAACTGTCCTGAGAAAAAACAGCGCAGGGAAACGTGATTATTAAAATGATCAATAGACAAAATACAATAAATCCGTACTTTTTCAATTATATTCACCTGATAATACAAATTATTTAAGCTATTCTTAAGAAGTGGAATAAGCTGTTCAGTTCAAACCCACTATAACATTTTTTTCATACAGCGGCAATATTCATCCATTTACAAAATCATTACATATTTTTGACAAATAATTTGAAAACAGCATACCGAAACTACGGAATAATTTATTCCGACGTTTTAAGAAATGGCCGGAGCTTACCTAACGGCTTACCGGCTTATGCAGATATCAGTATTTTTCATAATGTACTTTTCCCATTAAGAGATCATCCTGGCTGTAAGGCTTCTTCCGTTCCGCCGGATAACCTATCGCTATAATACATTCCACTCTGTAATGAAAGGGAATATCTAAAGCTTTTTTTACATATGTTTCGGAAGATCCACTTTTAGCTGTCTTTCTGTTTCTTATTTGAACCCAGCATGATCCAAGCCCCAATTTCTCTGCTTCAAGTTGAATAATAATTGAGCTAATCGCGGTATCTTCTATCCATACATCACTTTTCTCCTCATCGGCGATAACAACTATCGCAAAAGGTGCATCTGCAAGAAAACCCGAACCACTTGCTTTTGCTTCTGAAAGTAATTTTAACGTCTGTTTTGATTCTACAATAATAAACTCCCATGGCCGGATCCCTCGAGATGACGGTGCAAGTAAAGCAGCTTTTGTTATTTTTTCTATCCGTTCTCTTTCCAGAGGGATATTTTTAAATTCTCTGATACTTCGCCGCTTATACAGCATCTCTAACATATGCATTCTCCTTTTCAAATTCAAAAAAATTACAGTACTTCAAGAACCATTGCCGGTCTTGTGAATCCTTTTTCTCTTTCGTATTTTGATAAATATGCCGTTGTTACGGAANTATATGCCATTTTAGACGCAAAAGCGTAATCAAACCTTTCCGGTATGCTTCCGTCCCCCTTCTCTTTATGGGTTTTCCACTGATGTTCCTCGATTAAATCAACCCACCCGGTTCTGGTTATTTCATTTATAGATTGAAGATATTCAGGCATTTCATTATCCGAATGCATTGTACTTATTATCAAACAATCGTCTACCGTTTTTATCCTTGAGTACTCCAACAGCCGTTCCCAGTACTCATCTTTATTCATAAAACGGTCATCATGCGGTATATTCACCGCAAGAATACTTATTCTGCAGTCATCAAAAAGTATGTCAAGCCAACCATAACTTTTTGAGGGTTTTTTATAATTACACCTGCTTGGAGAAAAATTTTTCCTGGATAATATTAATATTCCGCTCATCGAGCCAATTCCGGTGAAATAATGGTATTTCCAGCCCAATTCATCCATTGTATTTCGAATAATTTGACCATGTCGGTTATTAATAAACTCATGCAAAAAAATAACATCGGAACGATAGTCATTCAAAATATTGATCATGTCAATCAAATTTCGGTAATCCTTGCCTTGATTAACATTCCACGAAAGTATTTTCATTTTTATCCTCTTTTGTACTTTTCGTTTTTCCTTCGCATAAAAATTATATCGGTTTCATTATTGCATATATTAAGTATTAAACGCAAATTTTACGCATTTATTACAAATTATTGTCAAAAGCTTTTTACTTCGAATTACATTAACATTATGTTATAATTATTTCAATAAAACAGCATGGAGGATTTATGCAAAAGGATGACATTTATTTAGAAATAGCCGAAAGCAAGGTTTTTATACTCTTTTTTATACGTAGCCTCAACATGCCCATCGATGATATTCGGTTCAATAAAATAATGCTTGAAAACAGGTTTATGAATTACTTTTTCCTCAGGCAGTACTTTGGAGAACTGGTTGAAGAAGGCCTTATACATATCCATAATGATAACGGCAGTAAAATATACAGCATTACGGAAAAAGGAATGTCTGTTTTAAATATGTTCGAGCATATACTTCCTGCTGGCTTAAAAAAGAGGGTTAGTGAGATAATAAAATCAATGCGTAAAAATATACGCAATGAAATGATGATTACAGCAGATTATACTCTTGATGAAGACAATGGATATACAGCTCTTCTAAAAATAGGCGAGGATACATTTCCGTTAATTGAAATAAAAATAGCCGCAGGCTCTAAGGAAGATGTTAGAAACATTTGTAAAAACTGGACCGCATTCCCTCAAGAACTGTACTCCGAGATTTTAGACACTCTTGTCAAGGATAGAAAAAAACAGTAGAAAATACATCAATAATCCAGCAGCAGAGATTTTATTAATGCGAAAAACTCCCTTAGATAGCTGTTAACCAAAACAATTCCGGGTGTTGGTGTTCCATAACCGTACGCTTTAAAGCCGTTTCTTTTTGCCAATATACCAGAGCGAAAAACATGAAAATCATTGGTTATAAAAGAAATCTCGTCTACATCTCCAATTATCTCTCTTGTGTATTTAAAATTTTCCATTGTGCTTGTCGCTCTGTCCTCAAGTATGATTCTGCCCGGCTCAACTCCCCTGTCAACAAGATATCGTGCCATAGCCTCGGCTTCGGGCATAGGTTCTGTTTTCCCCTGCCCTCCGGATACAACAATCATTGTATCCGGATACTCGGCGGCATAATCAATGCAGCGGTCCAAACGTTTTGCCAGGGAAAGAGTAGGCATACCGTTTTCAAGGACTCCCGCTCCCAAAACAACCACATATTCCGGCTGTTTTTCAGGACGCGGTTTATAAATACCACCAAGTATTATACAGCCTTCAACAATTATAAAAATAGTCAGGAACACGAGAAATCCCCAGTATATAATACGCTTAATCACATTGTTTAACTTCATGTAATATTTATCCCATAAAGGTCTTAGATAAAGGATTATAAATACGACACCTATTACCGAAGGCAAAAGCACTCCCAAATCCATGCCCTGGACAAATGCACGAACAATAATAGTATCAGCAATCCCTATAAATCCAAGAACCAAAAAAAACAGATTCAGGATATTTCCTCTTTTCACTTCAACCACCATTATACATAGTATTATAAATTTCGCGATCAGGCAATTACATTAGCAGATTTAATATCCATACCACTAACAGGCCTATATAGTTCCCCACGGCATAACCTACCAATCCCGATGTTATCCCTGCAAGGACAACATCACGATTGCGTATTGCTTCGGCAACAGACGGCACAAATGCCGGACCAAATATACCGGCAACTGAGGTTATAATATACGTATGCGAATCGATTCGGAACAACCACGAAAAAAGCATATGAATAAATACTGCAAGAAAAACAACAACAAATGTATATATTAAAATATTAGCCGATGATTTTGTGAAGATTGTACTGAAATTTNCCATGCTTCCCATAGCNACCGAAAATACCATTATAAAATACAGACCGATACTGTATGTATCCGGTATTTCCCTTATCCTTGCGAACATCGAAGCGCCTATGCTTAACGCCGTTAATATTAAAAAGAATATCGCAATTTGGATTTCACCGAATAACAAAATCGGGATTAAAGCCGAAACACCTACAATCAGGATCATTACTGAAAAAGCAATAACAATATCCCAAACGTTTTTTTTCCTTTCTGCCGCAACCGCTGATTGCGTGCTTTCCTGCTCTTTTATATACTGCGGAAGGATTTTTTTCGTCAAAGCAGGCGCCACTCCAATAATAAACAGAAAATACAGCCCTCCGACAACTATATCGGCGCCATTTACAAGAACAAGCGTATCATTATTTATCTTGGCAGCTAAACCTACCGAAACTAAATTTGGTGTACCGCCGGTATAGCAGCCTGCAAGCATTCCNGAAATTTTAGCAGCTTCNGGCACNGTNNCTCCCAATAGCAGCGCTGCCGCTACAGAGCTTATTATCGCGCTTGTTATAACCAGCATAAAAGACTTTATAGTCTTGTTTGTCATCTTCAGCCATTTTTTGATATCGACTGAATACAAAATGAATGGAATAGCTACAGGTACCGCTATTTCAGATATTTGCATTGAAATGCCCTCATTAAGTTCAAGACCCAGATTTCCAATTAGAATACCTGCAATATAGCTTAGAAGGATAGGTCCAACCAGACCAATAAACTTGTTTCTTCTTGATAAATACAATATACCTGCAGGAACTAAAACAATAAATAAAGCTTGAAGCACTTTTGTTTCCCCTTTAAAATAACGAGGCAAAAGATGTCCTCTTGCCAAGCAATTTCTTTAGTTGTTTTATATGTTGTCCAGGTTATTCGGTTCAATCCTATTTATTATACCGGATGAAATCAATAATGAAAAGTAAAAAAGTACATGATAAATATTATTTAGACAGGTAAATATCGGAAAATTCAATATTCATCATATGTATTATTTTTTTATTATCTACCGTTTCAAGTTCACTTGTCATATCGTGCTGTCCGATTGGTTCATCCGGAAGTTTTACAAGNAAAGTTGCACCTTTGTATANCGTACTGGAAGCGGAAATGCTTCCTCCCATTTGCTCAACAAACATTTTTACAAGATACAACCCCATCCCTGTTCCCTCGGCTTGTCTTGACAGACTGTTATCAACCTGACCGAAACGTTCAAATATTAATCCGATTTTTTCTTTTGGAATTCCAACACCTTCATCCTTAACTTCAAGATTGATATAATCTTTTTCTTTGTATAGGCGAACCTGAATGCTTTTGCCTTTAGGCGTAAACTTTATCGCATTTGACAATAAATTCAAAACAATACGCTCATACTTCTCATCATCAATAAATATAAGTTTTTTATCAAAATCCGATACGAAAGTAATCTGAAGATTTTTTTGAGCTGCATAAATCTTTACTGAATCAGTTATCAGCCTGGTTAGCAGTACAATATCAACACTCCTTTTATGTAAACGGATCTGGTCAGCAGTACCCCGGGTAATATCAAGAAGATTGCTGACAAGTCTTAGCTGCCGAAGTGAATTTTGCCTTATTGTATCAATATATCGTTTTGCCTTGATGCTTAGTTCATTTCCGCAAAGTAATTCCATAGCCTGAATAGCAGTTCCTATAACCGTTAGCGGAGTTTTAAATTCATGCGAAATTAAGGTCAGAAAATCATCCTTTAATCTAATTACGCGTTCAAGATATTCTTTTTTTTCTTTTTCAATCTTCAGCATATAATTATCGTGGTTTACCTGGCTTGTTACATCGCGAATGCAAACAATCGAGAAAAATATGTTTTTTTTGTTATCGAACACAGGCCTTCCGCTTATGCTGAAATGATGCGTATTATCACGTGCTTTAACAGTAACTCTGAATGCTTTATAATGCTCGCCTTGCAATATTCTGAATGCAGGCAGTGAATTATACGGTATTTCTTTGTCGTTTTCATCATAATATTTTATATCATCCCGGATTTTTTCCATCTTGTTAAACCCATTAAACAGGTGTTTTATGAAATGTGCTTCCTGATTCAGAGATATGGCAGCGGAATCCGGGTACAAGACAAAAAGGGCATCGGACATATTTTCAACAACCGTCTCGAACTGTTGAAACTGTTTAAATAACTGGTCCCGTTGAAATCTGATTTTATCCCGGTTCATAACGGTTTCGGTAACATCATGAGTTATTTCAACAAAATATGCAAGTATACTGTCCTCATAGATTGGCGTCAGCGAAATATTCCAATAAGACAAACCCTTCTTTAAACCAATATAGCGGTATTCAGGCAGATAGCAAGACTTTCCGGACACTAAAACCGTGTTCCAGATANTTTCAAGAACACTNCCNTTCCAACCCGTAATTATTTCACTGATATGTCTGCCAATACTTGCCTCCCTTGTATTATACGGCTCATCAAGACGCTTCAGCCACGACTGGTTTGCATTCAG
>JGI24712J26585_10002760_pt1 | contig 14179 bp, 14 predicted proteins | sample BioPla3DNA2_FD_26585 | JGI IMG/M metagenome (IMG submission 26585) | reverse complement strand
AGGTCTTCTTCCCTCAACATGGCTACAAACATTCCGGCAAACCGGACTTTGAATACTACTATGAAGGTGATATAGATAGCCCTGATTATAAGATGGAGCTATGGATTCCGATTGTAAAGGCATAAGATAAATTTATTAGCTTGACAAAAATCCTATTTTTGCTATAATGTATAAAATGTTATATATAAACTGATAAATGAGGAGAGTAAGTTTACAAAAACTTTTACAGAGAGGTTCTATTTGCTGAGAGGAACTTGGAGTTAATGTATACTGAAGATGGTCTCTGACAGGAGAAGCTGAGCTTTTGTTAGGTTTCTACAGGTGCGCCTGTTATAGCGCTAGGCAATGATTGTTGCTGAAGTGAGGTAGCTTTTATGCTACGAAAAAAGGTGGTACCACGATAAGTCGTCCTTTTGCATTATGCAAGAGGACTTTTTGTTTATAGAAAAAGGAGGATGAAAAATGAAAGAAAGAAAATATTCAGCAGAAACACTCTGTGCACAAGCAGGCTATGACCCTAAAAATAAGGAGCCGAGAATAACTCCAATTGTACAGTCTACAACATATAATTATGATACATCTGAAGACTTAGCTAGAGTCTTTAGCCTTAGCGAAGGGGGTTATATGTACTCAAGGCTTGGCAACCCAACAGTTGCTGTCCTTGAAGAAAAGATTGCTGCCCTCGAAGGTGGCGTCAAAGGAGTCGCCACATCATCAGGCATGGCTGCCAGTTTTTTCAGCGTAATAAACATTACAAGGGCTGGTCAAAACATCATAGCAACATCAAATGTCTACGGTGGGACTATGACACTCTTTACATTTGAGTTGAAAAATATGGGCATTGANGTAAGGTTTGTAAGTGAAANNGCCAGCAAGGAAGAAATACTTGCAAGCTGTGATGAAAATACAAGGTTAATCTTTGCAGAGAGCTTATCAAATCCTAGTTTGGATGTTTTGGACTTTGAAGAATTTGCAGGTGCTGCCAAGGAGGCTAAAATCCCTCTGATTGTGGACAATACCTTCCCTTCTCCATTTCTTTGCAGGCCACTTGACCATGGAGCGAATATAGTTGTTCATTCTACAAGTAAATATATTGACGGACATGGTTCATGTATTGGCGGAATGATTATAGATGGAGGAAATTTTGACTGGAAGTCCAGTGGCAAGTTCCCCGAATTAACCGAGCCGGATGAAAGCTATCATGGGGTTGTATATGCAGACTCCTTTGGCAAGGCTGCCTATGGTGCAAAGTGCCAGGCCGGACTCCTTAGAAACTTCGGTTCAACAATGAGTCCTTTTAATGCCTTCCTAACTAATATTGGAACTGAAACCCTACACCTAAGGATGGAAAGGCATAGCAATAACGCTTTAAAGGTTGCTGAATATTTGGAAAACCACACTAAAGTTGACTGGGTAAATTATCCTAAGCTTAAATCTTCAAAATACTATGACCTAGCTAATAAGTACCTGCCAAAGGGTGCAGCTGGAGTTGTTTCATTCGGAGTAAAAGGGGGGGCAGACTTAGCTAAGAAGTTTTTAGATAATCTGGGAGGCTTCATAACTATTGCAACCCATGTTGGAGACCTGAAAACTATGGCACTCCATCCTGCAAGCACTACCCATAGCCAATTGTCTGAAGAAGAAATGAAGGCCGGGAATGTCTTGCCAAACCTTGTGAGATTAAATATAGGTATAGAAAATGTTGATGATATAATAAGTGAACTTGAAAGAGCCTTTGAGGGGATATAAATGCCGATAATAGTACCTGAAAATTTACCTGCAGGGGAAATCCTGCAGAAAAAAGAAAATATATTTGTTATGAATTCAAGTAGGGCAATTACACAGGATATTAGACCTTTAAAGATAGCAATTCTGAACCTAATGCCTAAAAAAATTGAAACAGAGTTGCAGTTCTTAAGGCTGCTTAGTAATTCCCCACTACAAATAGATGTCCATCTAGTCTATACGGCTAGCTATAGGCCAAGCCATACCTCTATGGAATACTTGGAGAAATTTTATAAGACCTTTGATGAAATAAAGTATGAGAAGTATGATGGTATGATTATTACAGGAGCACCCGTTGAAAAACTTCCCTTTGAAGAGGTTGATTACTGGGAGGAAATGGCTAAGATTATGGACTGGAGCAAAGACCATGTCTTTTCTACAGTCTTTGTTTGCTGGGCAGCACAAGCAGCCCTCTACCACTTCCACGGCATTGAAAAGGAAGAATTGCTGGATAAGCTTTTTGGTGTTTTTGAACATAAGATTACTAAGCAAGACGACATGCTGAAGGGGTTTTCTGACAGCTTTTTAATTCCCCATTCAAGGCATACCCGCGTGAAGGAAGATGATGTAAGAGCCTGCGAAGACTTGCAAGTCCTTTCAGAAAGTGAAGATGCAGGCATCTACCTTATAAAGTCAAAGAAGTACAACCAGTTCTTTATAACAGGACATGCGGAGTATGACACAGAAACTTTAAAGAATGAGTATGACAGGGATGTATCACAAGGACAGAAAATTGAAATACCGAAAAATTACTACGAGAATGATGACCCTAGCAAGCCACCTAAGAATTGCTGGAGGTCAAATGCCTACCTGCAAATGTCCAACTGGCTCAACTATTATGTATATCAAATAACTCCATATGATATTAATGAAATTTAAAAAAAGTTTGTCGGGGAATAACTCGACAAACTTCTTTATTTTATATTTTTAAAAAATATATAAAGTCTATCAAACTTTTTCCTAATATAACTTCGATTATCATCGCTCAAAATTATTCCACTTCTTTTTGCGATTTCTTCTACTATACTGTCTATGCTCATACTATCAGTTAAAATCTTTTCTTCTGTAATTTCTTTATTAAAAGAATTAATACACCTATCTATTTGTTGATTAGCCCATGAATTTTTGGATTCCAATCTTGATTTCAGGCGTTTTTCTAAAGTCTCTTTTTCTGCAGAGAGAATAAAATGTTTCACTTCAACTTTATTATCTATTAATCTAGTAATTATTTCTTCATAATACTTCCTATTGGTCAGAGTCATTGGAACAATTATAATCCTATCATAATTAGTATTTATAAATGTTAACATTTCAAAATTAAAGCTTCGCCATTCTTTATGGTCCTGAAAGTCAGGTTCATGCAATTCCTTTGGTATGTTTTTCCTAATAAAATAACCGACATTTTCAGGGTCATAAATAATTGATTTTTTTTATCTTCTATTTAATTCAAAANCACAAGTTGTCTTCCCTGACCCAAAAGCTCCATTTATCCAAATAATAATTTAAGTCACCCTTTTAAAAATTATTTTTCTAAGATGTACCCATAAATATCTTCTATAAATTTCCCTATCCCTTCAACTATTATCTTCAACAATTCTTCTTGATTATCAAAGTCTGGCTTGTCCGTCAAGACCCTTTCAACAATAGCATCGCCATTACTTTTATCATGACAAAATTCCACAATGTTTGTAAATAACGGACTATACCACTTTATAACCTCCCTGTTGCGACCAGAGAGCCAGACTTCAAAGGTCCCTTTCTCATGCCGATAAACAATCGCAATCTTTAACCCCTTGGCCTTTAAGTCCTTTGAGGTCAAAGGAAAATAAGACATATCCATATAGCCTTATACAGAGCCAATTTCATATTCAGGAAAAGCTGCCTTTACTTCCCTGCTTAATTTATTTATATAGTCTATTATCCCCTTATAGGCAACCTGTATTTCTTGCTTTTGAAGCAAGTTAGTATACTCACTAATCAGTTGGCTTAGTTTTTCAATCCAATCACCTACATTATCCAGCAAATCCTCCCAAAAATGACTTTATTTTTCCCTTTCTGTAAGAGTGACCTTGATAATATCACCTGCCTGCTTGCCTATCTTTGCTCGAATATCCTTTCTTATCCCTATAATATGACAAGGTGTCTTCATTCTTACAAGGCTACCATCATAGGGCTCTCCGTCAAAGGTGGCATGAACAGGAACACGACCCTTGCCAAACTCAACCTTTACATCAAAAGGAATCTCTATATAAGCACCGTCAATATCAGGAACCTTTTTAATCTCCGCATCAAATTCATATACTTTCTTCATAAATACTCCTTTTTTAAACTTACAAATACTTTTTCCAATCCACTATATCGTCCAAGTCAATATCTATAAGGTCGAATAATTTCCAAACATTCATCTCAACTTGATATCCAATTTTCCCTGCACTGAAAAAAAATTGTTTCATAGTTATCTGCACTATAGTCTATAATAGTTTTAAATGACTTCTTCATTCCAATAGGTGAACAACCTCCATGGACATAGCCGGTCAAGGGCAAAAGGTCTTTGGTCTTTATCATCTCTATATTCTTTTCACCAACAGACTTTGCAGCCTTTTTTAAATCAAGCTCAACCTCTGCTGGAACCATGAATACATAGTGTTCACCTGACTTTCCAACTGCGACCAAGGTTTTAAATAACCTTTCAGGGTCTTGCTTAAGAACTTCAGCAACTTCCTTTCCGCTAATAGCATCCGTATCCCCATAAAAATGAGGAAGATAAGAGATATTGGCCTGGTCAAGTACCCGCATTACATTTGTTTTTTCTTCATTTTTATTCTTTGACATAATAACACCCCTGCCTTTAATTAAGCCCAAGGGTCGCTGCTTGTTGGTTTCCTTATATCAGCCAATAGCATCTGTTCCCATAAGAACCATTGACCTGTTGATGGCTTTTCCCTCAAAGTAATTGGACGAAGTGAGTCTGCACCTCCTGATTGCATATGCAACTTTAAATAACCTTCTTTGATATTATTCCTGCTATAAGGATTTTCAGTTACTTCGATTGTAAAAGGCTCAGTCGGCTTATAGTTATTTTCAGGACTTGCACCTACAAAATAGGACAAAGCAATGTAGTCCTTTCCACTAAAACGGTCAGCCAAGAATTGCTTATCATAGGTTGACAATGGGTTTGGTCCCTTTAGGTAGTCAAGCATTTCCAAGCTAGCCTCCTTATCCTTAGGATATACACATAGGGCTAGAATAGTTAGAGCTGCTGTTCCTTCCGGGCTCTTTAAATCAGCCTCCTTCAAAGCTTTTAGTTCAGTCAAGTTTACAGGCAATTTAGTAAAAGTAAACTTAGTTGTCTTGTTTGTTGACATAATTTTTCCTCCTTTAACCTACTGCTTTCTTCTTATTTAGAGCGAACAATACAATACCTGTCAGTACAAATATACCACCGACAACACGAAACACAAGAGAATAGAACTTATTAGATTCAGCTTTAAAGCTGGACAAAACCCTAAGTGCATACTCAAAGGGGAGCAACTTAGTCTTACCGTCATACTTCATAACCTCCATTGCAACCTTATAGGCTTCATCCCTATCCACACCTTCTAAATAAGACATTACAGACATTAACTTTCTTTCACTTTCTTCGTCCGGATTTTTAATATATTCCAAAGAATTTAAATAATTAACATCTTTTACATCCATGCCCATTAAAATAAAACCTGTGGCTTCTTTTATGGTCGGATAATTAAAGGATGAATACCTGCTTGGAAAAATCCTCCCTGTAATTTTGTACTTATCTAAAGCTTCGTTCGGTCTGGCATATATTCTCCTTTGACTAAAGTAATCAGAAAATTTCGCTCCACTTGGTGGCGGAATGTCAATTCCTGCAAAACTGATACTTCCTATTAATGTGTCTAAACCATTGAGCTTTTCTCCATCCTTAACGGCGTAGCTGTCCGGTCTTAAAATAGTTAAACTCTTTACTTTCTTCCCAAAAACTGCAGCTGCACATGCCTTATGGTGGCCATCAAGCAAGGCACAAATAAATCCACCTTCATAGTATGTTAGAGCCCTTGGCGGATTGGATGATTCTTTTAATATCTCAACATATTCATCTACTCTTCTTTCATTTATTAAATCTGCAGACTGTGTAGGATAAAGGTATAGTGGAAAGCCTCCTACTACATCAAAAAAGTCAAAATTATAATAATAATCAGAAGTAGCTGCATTTTGTGTGAATTCATTTGGAACATAATAAAAGAAATTGCCTTTATAATCCGTTGGAAAACATTCCATATCAGCAAAGACATATAAACCATCATCAAGTAGGCCTAGTAACGGCTTTATTTTTTCTGCGGAGTCAACAATATCAAGATAGTCGGAATTCATGGACTCCCTTGCCAGCTTTAATTCCGGAGAGTTAATCCTCTCTATACCATAACCTGTAGCAAGCATCCCTTCACATGTTGGGCATTCCGGATAGCAAGCTTGAAGAATTGGTTTTTCTTTTAAAAGTAGCTGTGAATAATAATCATTCTTACTGGTGCTTTGACTTATCTTATGGGTTAAAGTCCCCTTGCCGTTTTTGACTGAAAAGAGGACAGCTTCATTGCACTAGAAAACATCAGACACATCAAGTCTCTGCATTATCTTTACTAATACTTCACCCATATAAACAGCCCTCCTCATATTAGTCTATTAAATAATTAAATTGCTAAGGTCATTATAGCAAATATTTCAAAATTATAAAAGAAAACCTGCAATAATAACTGCCAAGACTATTAATGGTGCAGGTAACTTTTTAGATAATAAAAGCAAAACTGTTATTAAGATAACTATAATATTATCAATTGTAAAGCCGTTTTTCTGCATTAGAACTATTGCTGCAGAAGTAATTAATCCACTTGCTACAGCTGTTATCCCACTTAAGGAAACCTTTATTCCATGGATTTTCTTAAGATTTTCCCAAATTGGATAAACAAAGAAAATTAAAAGAAGACCGGGTAAAAATATACCCACCCCTCCTGCCATGGCTCCAAGTATTTGGTATACTACTCCATTCCCTCTTGCTGCCATTCCGCCTGCATAGGCGCTAAAGCTAAACATTGGACCGGGTAGCCCTTGGACGAGTCCAAAACCGGTTAAAAATTCTTCATTTGTCATGAATTGATTTAACTCCACCATCTCGCTGTACATAAGTGGGACAACTACTTGACCTCCACCGATAACAAGGTAGCCATAGCGGTAAAACTTTTCAAACAAGTCAATAATCCTATTATCCCATACAAGTGATAAGAGAAGACTTCCCATTGCAAATATAGCAAAGGCAATTAGATATCTCCAAGGTGGATTTAATTTCACACGGTTCCAAAGGTCTTTTTCCTCTGATGTCATAATACTTATTAGACCGCCAATGATTAAAACCAGTGGGAATATCCAAGGCTCTCTAATAAAATATGTGGTCACTGCACCCATCAACAGCATTAGAAAAGTAAGCTTATTTCTCACAACCTTCCTTCCAATCCTGTAAGCAGCAACAATAATAAAACCCACTGCCATTGGACCAATATACCGAAAAACATCTTTTGAAATATTTATTTTTGAAAAGAACTCACTGGAAAAAGATAGTAGTGTCATAAATATCAAGACGGGCAGTGACCAGACTAACATCGTTAGGAGGGCAAGCATTTGACCACCAACCTTATGCCCTATAGCTACAATGGTTTGTGTACTACTTGGTCCCGGTAATATGCCTGTGAGTCCTATTAACTCTCCCAGTTCTTCCTCTGTTAAATACTTTTTCTTCTCAACTAATTGGTCTGCAAAGACTCCATAATGAGCTTCAGGTCCTCCATAGGAACCCAAAGAGCATATAAAAACATCCTTTAAAAAGGTCATCCATGCGACTTTATCCATTAATTTTCTCCTTACTATTAATTATGTAATATATACTCTTATTAATTAATATAGAATCGGATTTACATAAAATAATGGAAATTTTAAATTTTATTAATAAAATTTAATTCGCAAGATATAAGTAAGGGGTAATTGACAATCACCCCTAGGCCTATTTTCTATTTTATGGTTTTTACACTCAGATTATAAGGTTAAGCCAGTTTTATTTTTTACTTGACATATCACTAGGTTGCTTTACAGAATCAAAATCTATCTCCCTTCAAGCATATTTTTCATGGTAAATAAAGAACTTCGGTCCATATGTTTATTATTCATTCAATAGCCAATCAATCAAGTGGACTTTTTCAATGCCCTCATAGTTAGCTTCCTTGTTGTAAACATCAAGTGTAATTAAATATTTTTTATAGCTATCATTTATTTGATTTAAAGGGCGTAATTCCCTCTCAAGTGTGCTTTCATCTAGGGTAGTAAGCGAAACCTGATAATATACCAAAGTCCTGTCAGGCTTAACACAAACAAAGTCAACCTCTAAATTTCCAACTTGGCCAACATATACTTTATTCCCTCTTCTTAACAATTCAAGGTAAACTATATTTTCAATTATATGACCATAATCTTCCAAATGGTCTCTTAAAACCAAATTTCTAAGTCCAATATCTACCCCATAATATTTCTCACCAGTCTGGAGCAGTTCTCTCCCATGTATGTTGTACCTTTTGCAGGAATACATTATTAATGAATCTAAAATCCCTTGAATATACTTGTCAACTGTATTGTTGGAAATTGTCACTACTTCTGACTTTAAAGTATTCTTTATTTTATTTACACTAACTAAACTCCCTATCTGGGAAAACAAAGTTTCAATTAATCGTTCAAGAGTTCTAACATTTTGAACATTTAATCTTTTTACAATATCATTTAAAACAACTGTTGAATAAATACCTTGCAAATATGCTAAAATTTGCTCATCACTTTCAAGAGAAAGAGCATAAGGAAATGATGTCTTAAGATATCTTTCAAACAAGATATTCTTGTCTTTTTCATCAGTAAATTCTAAGTGCCAGTCGTAAAACTCTTTAAATGATAGTGGCAATATATGCAACTCAATGTATCTGCCTGTCAAAAAAGTTGCCAATTCGCCACTTAAAAAGTAAGCATTTGAACCCGTAATATAAATATCAACATTTTCCTTTAGATATAGAGAGTTAATAACTTTTTCAAAGTCTTCAACAATTTGTACTTCATCCAAAATAATATAAGTTATAGCTTTTGCGTCTAGCTTAGAAACAATATATTCATGCAAAACTTCTGGGTCCGTTAATCCTTTATTTTCAAAAGCTTCAAAGTTAATAAAGATAATCCTTTCTTCCCCTACACCATTCTCCAGCAAATAGCTTTTAAATGTATCTAAAAGAACTGACTTCCCTGACCTTCTAACACCGGAAATAACTTTTATTATCGCATGGTCCTTATATGATTTTAAGAAAGAAAGATACTTATCTCTTACTATTATTTTTTCTTTCATACTATCACCTCAAGGATATTATACCATAAAAGTTTTCATTTGAGTGAAAACTTTTCTCGTTTCTCAAATTATTTTCATTTTATTGAAAGTTTTTTGCATTTTTTGAATTGCTTTCATTAAATTAAAACTTTTTAAGTCTTATAATCTCATTTCGTTATTTATCCGGCTCTCTATACCTCCATCCAAAGTCATCATTATAAATCATCAACTTAGACATACCACCATCAATGCAAATATTTTCGCCATCTATAAAGCCGGCCTTATCAGAGCATAAGAAGAGTACCATATTGGCTATATCCATTGGATTACCAACCCTAGCAGCAGGGTGCTGTTCAGCATCTGCTCCTTCATAAGTTTTGAATTCCGTATCAATCCACCCTGGAGAAATTGAGTTCACTCTAACTTTTCCCGCCAGAGAAACTGCCAGTGAATGAGTTAAGGCTGCAAGACCACCCTTGGCAGCTGTATAACTTTCGCTGAAGGGTTGGCTCATCCTGTCTCGACTAGAAGAGATGTTTACAATACTTGCCCCCTCTCTAAAATATGGCATAAAAAGCTGAGTCAAATAGAAGGATGCCGAAATGCCAATACGAAGTGAATAGTTAAAGTCTTCATAAGAGCAGTTATCTATTCCTTTAAAAAGAGGTGGTGCATTGTTTATTAGGTAATCTATATGCCCGTAATCTCTAATTACCTTGTCTGCAAAGGCTCTTAATGCCCCTTCGTCACCGACATCTCCAACAAAGTAAGGATTTTCTTTTGTATCAATAATACAAACAGTCGCTCCATTTTTTTCAAATTCATCCTTAATTACTTTCCCAATTCCCTTTGCTCCACCCGTGATAACTGCAATTTTACCTGCAAACATAATTTAATCTTCCTTCCAAGCTTTTAAATAGCCATATCAAAGAGAATAAATGGATGATGTTGATAGTTTTCAACAGATATCATTTCAGGCTCTAACTCTTCAAAGGACAGACCTTCGGCCTCTTTTGCAAAGACCAGTTGCGGAAACTTATAAGGCTCTCTTTCCAGTTGAATCTTTGCCCCCTCTATATGGTTTTTATAGATATGAGCATCACCTAAAGTGTGAACAAAGTCACCGACCTCTAAACCGACTTCCCTGGCTATTATGTGAATCATCAAGGAATAAGAAGCAATGTTAAAAGGAACTCCAAGCATTGTATCTGCCGACCTTTGGTAAAGTTGTGCAGAGAGCCTACCTTGTGCAACATAAAATTGAACAAGTGTATGGCATGGTGGCAGAGCCATCTTGTCAATTTCAGCAGGGTTCCACGCTGAAATAATGTGCCTCCTTGAACTTGGGTTTTCCTTCAAGCCTTCAATTAATTTTGCAACTTGGTCAACTTCCCCGTCTTCTTTTTGCCAGTGCCTCCATTGGTAGCCATAAACCGGACCCAAGCTCCCATATTCCTCTGCAAACTCGTCATTTGTTCTAACATCTTCAATATATTGCTTCTGCAAGGCTCGGTAGTGTTTTTCAAATTCAGGGTCTGTCATTAAACGCTTGTTGGTGTCCTTTAGAAGATCCTCTATTCCCATTGAGAATTCATTATCATCTGCATCCCTATAAAGGACATCTTCAAAGCCCTCTTCCCTTAATCTTTTAAGATAGTTGTCAAAGCCATTGTCATTCCATATAGGATTCTTATGTTCAACTAAATAACGGATATTGTTGTCCCCCCTTAAGAACCAAAGAAGTTCGCTTATAATACTCTTAAAGGGAACTTTTTTTGTGGTTAAGAGAGGAAAACCCTCTTGCAGGTTGAAACGCATTTGATAGCCAAAGGTGGAAATTGTACCCACACCTGTCCTGTCATCCGCTTCTACCCCATTGTCTAAAATATGTCTTACTAAATCCAAGTATTGCTTAGCCATATAATCATCCTTTCATTTCAAATTTATAGTTATAGTTTTATAAATAATTTTGTAAAGACGGTTAACAACCGCCCCTTCATTATAAATAGCACTAACAAATTATCAAAAACAATAATAATAAAGCAAGTCCAATAATATTATAAACTGTAAAAATCTTTAAGTAACTCCCCTTCTCCTCAGGATATGCCTTAACAAATAGCTTATAGGAAATTAAACTTGCCATTGAGGCTATTAGTGTCCCGAGTCCCCCAACATTTGTTCCGATAATAAGTCCTTTAATATTGTCAGTAAATCCTGATAATAAAAGTGCAGCCGGAACATTACTAATTACTTGGCTGGAAACTATTGCAACTGCAGCCTCTCTGCCATCAATAATACCTTTTAAAAATGAATTAAAAGCCTCTATCTTTGAAATGTTTCCTACAAAAATAAAGAAGAAGGTAAAAGTTAACAAAAGTGAATAGTCTACACCCTTCAAAACTTTCTTATCCTTTATAATAATTACCCCTAAGACCAAGATTAAAAGAAAAATAAGCCCTTTAAGATTGACATTAAAAATTACACATAAAAGACAAACTGCAAAAACAATAAGATAATCCCTTAAGTCAGACTTATTGACTTGAACTCCTCCACGCTCTGCCCTATCAATCTTGCCATTCTTTATTAATAAACAGCCTACAAAAATAATTATTCCGGAAAATCCTACAATAGGAAAGGTAATCTTTAGAAATTCCATAAGCCCTAAGCCGAAAATTGAATAGAGGTAAAGGTTTTGTGGATTACCCACAGGTGTCAAGGCACTCCATAAGTTTGCCCCTATTGTCATTAAGACCACAACCATGCCTATGTCCCTTCTCATACCCACCCGCTCAAGAGAAATAAAGGCAAGAGGTACGAATGTGATTAAGGCAACATCGTTAGTTAACAACATACTGGAAAAGAAGGACAGGAAAACTAAGATAAGTACGATTAACCTCCTACTGCCTGCCCTTGATAATAGAGACAAGCTAAGCCTTTCAAAGGCACCTATTCCTTTTAAAGCTTCCATTACCGCCATAAAACAGAAGAGCAAAATCAATGTCCTAAAGTCTATGTAGTTTAAATAGCCCATATTTGGTGGAACTGCAAAGCTTGAGAATATAGATAAGACCATTGCAATAAATAAAACCGGGTCTTTCTTAAGTAGTGTCTTCAAATTATCTCTCCCCTTAGAAATTCCTCTTATACAAATAACAATACATTATCTTGAGAAAAAATTCAATCGTTATTAAATAAATATCAAGTATTGCATAAGTCTTGAAAGTCAGGGGTATATATAGGAAAGGTGATATATATGATAAATATAAATTGGAATTTTGATAACACATATGAAATGCTACCGGAAATTTATTTTACAAAGGTTAGCCCGGAGGTTGGCAGTAAACCTAAAATTTTGTATGTGAATAAGGACTTGGCGGACTCCTTAGGGTTAGATTATGAAGGACTTTTAGAAGATGGGGGAAAAATTTTTGCAGCCGGTAAGCCTATTAATGAGGCTTCAAACATAGCTATGGCTTATACAGGACACCAGTTTGGAAACTTTGTAATGCTTGGAGATGGCAGAGCTATGCTACTTGGGGAACAAATTACACCGTCTGGTAAAAGATTTGATATACAGCTTAAGGGGTCAGGCAGGACACCTTACTCCAGAGGAGGCGATGGAAAGGCTGCACTTGGGCCAATGTTAAGGGAATACTTGATATCGGAAGCAATGTTCGCTTTAAATATACCAACAACAAGAGCACTTGCCATCAGCTTAACCGGAGATAGAGTAATAAGGCAAAAATCCCTTGACGGAGCAGTCCTCACAAGGGTTGCAAGTAGCCACATCAGGGTTGGGACCTTCCAGTATTCAGCCTATGCAGGAGACAATAACCAACAAAGAGAGTTTGCTAACTATGCCATTAAAAGACACTATCCTGACATTTTAAATTCAGAAAATCCATACCTTGAATTATTCAAGGAAGTGGTAAGAAAACAGGCTTCATTAATAGCCAAATGGCAAGCTGTTGGCTTTGTACATGGGGTTATGAACACTGACAACATGACAATATCCGGTGAGACTATCGACTATGGACCCTGTGCCTTTATAGATAAGTATGACCCCGATACAGTCTTTTCTTCAATTGACTGGCAGGGTCGGTATGCATATAAAAATCAAGGACCGATAGGGGCTTGGAACCTTGCAAGATTTGCTGAATCCCTCATTGAACTTGTTGATGAATCAAGAGAAAGGGCAATCTCTCTTTTAACACAAGAGCTTGAAAAATATGAAGAACTCTTTAATAGTGCCTACTATAAAGAGATGACAGAGAAGATTGGCATAGAGAACTATACAGAAGAAGATAAAAAGCTTGTCGATAGCTTGATAAAGTTCATGGAAGTAAATTCATTAGACTATACAAATACCTTTGTGGACATTAGTAATAAGGACTTTTCAAAAGATATTTATAAAAAAGATGACTTTAAGCTTTGGCAAAAATCTTGGGAGAAAAGATTGCAGGAGTCCGGCAAAACTGAAAGGCAAATAGAAGACTTGATGAAGGGTAAAAACCCAAGACTAATCCCAAGAAACTACTGGGTGGACTTGGCTATAAAAGATGCAGAAGGAGGCGACTTCACACTCTTTGAAGAACTGTTTGAAGAATTACAAAAACCTTTTGACTATTCAAGGGAGGCAGGCAAGTTTAAAGAAGTTCTGGAAGATGTGAAGATTGTAACCTACTGTGGAACATAAAAAATAGGATATCCTCCGTGTATAGACCTAGTCTAACTCACGGAAGATATCCTATTTTTTTACTTAACTTATAGGATATTATTTTATTTCTTAACTAATAATAAGATATTTTCTTATAAAGCAGCAATTCCTGCCATGCATACAGCCTCATCCTCTTCAATACTTCCACCACTGGCACCAATGGAACCAATTACTTCCCCATCTTTAATCAATAAGCGTCCTCCTCCAATGTAGGTATATCCAAAAAGAGTTTTGTCTGCCCATAAACCAAAGACGCGACT
>JGI24712J26585_10002759_pt1 | contig 14179 bp, 11 predicted proteins | sample BioPla3DNA2_FD_26585 | JGI IMG/M metagenome (IMG submission 26585) | reverse complement strand
TGTCCCTGCTTCTGTAAAAACCAATACCGACAAAACATACTTTTGGTCTGTTTTCGTCAATCTCTAACTTCCATGGAATAGTTTGAAGTCCCTTGTAATAAAGAGCAGTGCAAAAATTCCAAGCCTTTGTTGCAGCGTCTTGTGATTTGTTGCTGTCGTGCATTACATATTCTCTTAATAACTGAATGGGGGTGTTGTATCTCATTGCACGAGCTTTTAATGCTCTCCTGAAATTTACTTCTAATTCAGTTTCTTCATTATCTTCAGCTATTTGTTCAACGGATTCATCATCTATGTTTTTATTTACAATTTTTCCTTCAAAACTTTTTGGTACAATACATATTATAACATCGCAGTTTTTAATATCAGAGAGAAAGCCAATATTTTCAGCAAATAGCTCTACCGCATCCAATACTTTCTTATCTCTATTACGTTCTTTTAGAATCTCTTTAATGTCATTTGGTGAGAGAATCCTCTCATAATTAGAATCATAAATAAATTTAGCACAAAACCCATTATCTTGATTGAAACCCGGAAACGACTTGAACAATCCTTTTTGCTTACCCTCGGACTTTGCTGGAATATAGCTTTCAAACCTTTTTAATAATTTTTTTAGGTTCTCGATGTCTTCTTCAATACCAATTATACCAAGAAGTAATTGATTTTTCCTCGCTTCAATAACTGTGTCATACACATTAAATTTAGCAATTCCCTCTCTCGGACAAATACTTTTGCCTTCACCAAATAATAAAAAAGGTTCTTGAATGTAGTCAGCTTTCATAGTCCAAATAAATTTACGTTTCCGTCTTTGTCAGTGAGTTTTTTTCGTATACTAATTTCTTCCAAGTTATTCCAAACAGAGTCTGGTACAATAGGAGTAAAATCAACCTTTTCAATTTGCTCTAATTTTAAAAAAGGGTATTCTTTGTATTCAATAAATAAGGATTCCATTTGTAGAGGTTGTAAATAATGAAGAATGAAATTAAAATGATTAAAAACATGCATATTTCGTTCTTTCTTTTTTAACCATTGAATGTTTTTGAAAGCAGAATCACAAACAGTCAAATTATTCCAAAGAAAAATCCAATCAGGCCTTAGAAATAGATACCATTCGTTATCTAAGTTTTCAAAACCTGTCCTAAAGGCAAGGCATTTCAAATTATACACTTTTGTTTTATCTTTTAGATCATATTTGATATCAACAACTTTTCTTTTTGCTTTTTTCTTTGTTTTTGTCCATGTGTGTGAACGTGGTTGCCAATTACCAGCATCATCTTTCTGGGTTGGTAGAAAAGCAAATAGTTTTTCATTTTTAAACCATTTGATTGCATGTTTATGAAGTTTAGTTTCTAAGCATTTTTTCAACAAATATTTGAATTGTGACAAATGATTTGGAGATGCATTATAAAATTCATCACAGGCAAATTGCTCAGCTGTTCCCCTGTCAATTATTTTTGTTAATCCAACAGAACTATCTTGTAGATTATGAAAGGTAATGATTTTTCCATTCCAGACTACCCAGTCGTGTGGGAATGAAATATCTTGCATATACAATGCAGACACAGCATAATCGTGAAGGCTAGGTTTATAGAATGGTCTCTTCCTTTCTTTGTTATATTGCTTTACAGTCTTTTTGTTAATATCTAAGTCTGCAATGAATATATAGCTTGGGAACTGGACTTTTACAAGGTTAGAGTAAACTGGCTCAGTTTTATTGAAATATTCATTTTGTTTCTTGTCAATCTCTGTTTTTAAAGCTTTTTCTAATTCTTTTTCTAACTCGAAAGCATTATTAATAGTTTTGCGAAAATAGTTTAGCTCTACACGTCTTTCAAAATCTTTCTGTAAAGGTTCTTTTGTATAAGTGGTGTTGATTACTAATATTGGAATGCCTTTATTTTTTGCAGTTAGATATTCCAGTTCAGTAATGGATTCCTTTCCTTCGGGTTGCCAACCATATCGACTACCTAAAATAAGCACGTAAATGTCTGATTCCATTACTTTAGTAAGGCAAGCGGTAAGTGAATCAGTGCTTTGAGCTTCCATTGTCTTTTCAGACATTACAGGAAAGCCACCAACCTTAATTACAGCATTATACGCAGCAGTTCTTTCGATTGCTAAATCGAAAACTGTACTACTAATAAATATTTTTGGTTGAGTAATAAACATTATATGATTGTATTTTCCATTTCCACCCTCACCTCACCACTCATTAACTTGGGCAATAAAGTATCACGCAAGGCGGTGAGAGTGCGGATTTGGGTTGTGTTTGATTTGAGCTTTTGAAATAGCGGTTCTGTCATATCAATAAATTCTATAACAAGCCTTTTGGGATATTTGGGAAAATCAATAGATTTAAGATTTGCTTGATTAATCTTAGGTTGGACAGCTCCTGTAACTATCTCATCAATATTTTTCTTTTTCAAATATATCCAAATAAAAAAATTATTATATGGAGGTATAGCCTGTATTACATGAGCATGGTTGTTAACCCAAAATTTTCCAGTCGCATATTGTAGTACAGGATAACCTTCATTCGTCCTTACCGTTCCATCTTCTCCAAGCAAAATATATTCGCCATCAAAAATATAGTCATTAATATAGTCCATTATTTCTGCAGCACCATAATATGGATATAATTGTCCATCTTTTTTCTTATCTCTTTCCATTTTGGACAGCGGAATTCTAAGATTATCATAAATCTCAATAACTTCACCCAAATCGCCCTCCTCCCACTCCTCCTTTTCCTCCTCCACAAACCACTGCCTAAACAGTGTTTCTGCCATTTTTTCAAGGGTAGCGTTTTGGCGGTGAAGCAGATCTATTTTATCATCAAGACTGGAAAGAACAGAAGCGATGGATTTTTGTTCGGAAAGAGGGGGTAACTTAATTTCAAGGTTTTCTAGCTGTTTTTTAGTTATATTAGAGAATATAGAACCTGTGGCACTAGAAAGTAACACCTTTAAATTATAATCTATAATCCCCCTTAAAAAGCATCTATATTCAGAGCCACTCTTATGACGAATTGCAGCTAATCCACGTCCAATAGAATATCTCTTATCCGCCCAATTCATTCGCCCAGTAGAGCCTCTTACACAAAAAAGTAAATCTAATGGTCTGCATTCGCGTTTTGAATCTATCGTATATTGTACGGCTTTTGGATTTTTGATTTTAAATTCTGTAGGTCCATTTAACAATGGAATACCATTCCCAATTGTATTACAGGTTTCACCTTTTGGCGATTGTCCCATTTCAATATCTGCTATTTCACCTAAAGTTGTTTTTTTCCACTCACTCATTTATCTTAGTTTTTACAAGGTTATCGGAAATGATTTCGTTTGAGCGTGCTTTTTCTTTTAGGTGTTCTTTGCCATTTATGAAGTAACGATAAGTTGGTTTAGTTTTGCCAATTTTAACAAATACACCAATCAGATATTTGTATTTTTCTTTTGGGCTGGTTAGGTCTTCAAGTTTTTTTAAGTCAGTATTAATATCATTGTTCCACCATCCCTTAAATTCGACTACTAGCTTATTTTCTTCGTTTGAATCTCGTCTGTGAATTATTAAATCCGGTCTTAGCCCATTGGGGAAACGTCTTGATTTTTTAGCATTTCCATGATTCTTGTTGTATTCGGAATCCAAGTCTAGTGTTTCATAACATGTTCCTTGAAGTAAATTGCTTAAATGAATTCCTGTTCTAAAAACAAATGCTTGTTCTAAACCAACTTTACATCCCTTTGAAAAATGCAGCAAACACCTATCTTCCTCATAAACCGCATTAACTGCATTTTGTAGAAGTTCATCTAAATATGCTTGCTCTTCACTCATTGTTATTAGTTTTTACAAGGTTATAGGAAATATATCGTTGAAAAATTAGCTTAGTTATCATTTTCAAAAATATTTAAGTAAGGTTCAAAAATAAANATACGGTTACGGCTTTGTCCGGTAAGTTCTTTTAAATATTTTTTTTCTTGCATCTTTGCTACCAAATCATTGGCAGCCTTATAGCTTAGGTTACAAATTTTGGCTGCATGGTCGATTGTAACAACGGGTTCTCGAAATAAAGCTGTTAATAAGGTTAAAGCGGAATTACTCCTTCGTCCAAAAGTTGAACTTATTCTATTTTCAATGTTTTCCTTTAGTTTAAGAATATTTGAAAGTGTATCTACAGACTGGGTTGCTGTTTGTTCAATGCCAACTAAAAAGTACTTTATCCATTGCAACATATCATTATGAGTACGTACGCGATTTAAATTGTCGTAATATAAGCCCTTGTTTTTTTCAAAATAAAGCGACAAGTAAAGCAATGGTTTATCTAAAATTCTTTCAGATACAAGGTATAAAGTAATCATCAGCCGTCCAATACGTCCATTCCCATCTAAAAATGGGTGAATCGTTTCAAATTGATAATGAACTATAGCAATACGTACTAATGCCGGTACATTTATTTCATCATTGTTTAGAAATTTTTCCAAATCGCCCATTAATTCGTTAATTAATTGATGTGTTGGAGGTATAAAAACGGCATCAGCTAGTGAATTGCCACCAATCCAGTTTTGACTGGCTCGGTACGTTCCCGGAAGTTTATTCTCGCCACGAACACTTTGTAGCAAGATTTGATGAGTTTTTTTTAATAATCGTGATGATATAGGCAATTTTTCTAGCTCTATAATAGCTTCATTTATTGCTCTAATGTAATTATTTATTTCCTGCCAATCGTTTCTTCTTTCAGGACGAATCTCTTCAATAGGCAATAAAGCTTCATCCATATTGGTTTTCGTTCCTTCAATCCGACTGGAAATTACCGCTTCTTTAGTTACATGTAATTGAATAAAAAGGTCAATATTAGGAACCAATCGCGCAAAAGAGTTAAGTTCACCCAGTTTTATCGCAGCTTTTTCTATCAAACGGTTTATTATGGGTGTTTTCCATATCCACTCATCATTTATTTTACTTGGAACAAAATATTTGTAACCTAATTGGGTTTCAAAATGTCCGGCTTTATATTTTTCAAGTTCAATCATATTTTTATTAATAAACTATAAATGCAATTAAAAGTTTTATTTTACTTTATTAAGTTAAAGTAAAATAAAAACTCTTTTATTTTACTTTTGTTGTTCCATTTTTATTTTTAAAAGATTTGCAGAAATAATCTCATTTAATCTTGCTTCTTCCTTTAGCTGTTCTTCAAATTCTGCTTTTAAGGCGGTGAAACGCTCCTCAAAGTCAAAATCGTCATCTTCTTCGGGTAAGCCTACGTATCTGCCAGGGGTGAGGACATAATCCAGTTCGGCTACTTTGCTGATGGGAACGGAAGCGCAGAAACCGGAGATATCCTCATAACCTTCACGTTCTCTCCAATTATGGTATGTGTTTGCAATTTGCTGAATGTCCTCTTTAGATAGCTCACGAGTGCGGCGATTTATTAAATGCCCGAGATTTCTAGCGTCAATAAATAAAATCTCCTCACTACAATTATTCCCCTCCTCTGGAGGGGTGCCCTTTAGGGCGGGGTGGGTTTCCTCCTCTGGAGGGGTGCCCTTTAGGGCGGGGTGGGTTTCCTCCTCTGGAGGGGTGCCCTTTAGGGCGGGGTGGGTCATCTCCTCTGACGGCGTGCCCTTTAGGGTGGGGCGATTCCTATTCCTCCTTATAAACCATAGCGAAGCGGGTATTTGAGTATTTAAGAAAAGTTTTGCAGGCAGATTGACGATNCAGTCAATCAAATTGTTTTCAATCAAGGNTTTTCGGATGTCTCCTTCGCCGGATGTTTTGCTTGTAAGTGAACCTTTAGCCAATACAAACCCCGCTTGTCCGTTAGGTGCTAAGTGATAAAGGAAATGTTGAATCCAGGCATAGTTGGCATTACCAGCCGGTGGTACTCCGTATTGCCAGCGTCCGTCATTGCGTAGTAAGTCGCCTCCCCAGTCACTGTCGTTAAAAGGTGGATTGGCAATAATGTAATCAGCTTTCAAATCTTTATGTGCATCATTCAGGAAAGAGCCCTCGTTGTTCCATTTTACCTGTGAGCTGTCAATACCACGAATGGCAAGATTCATTTTACACAGACGCCAAGTGGTCTGGTTGCTTTCCTGTCCGTAAATAGAGATGTCGTTCACTTTTCCTTGATGTTCGTTAACAAATTTTTCACTTTGGACAAACATACCACCCGAACCGCAACAAGGGTCGAAAACTCGTCCTTTATACGGCTCTAACATTTCAACCAACAGTTCAACAATACTCCGAGGAGTGTAGAACTGCCCCCCCTTCTTACCTTCGGCAAGGGCAAACTCACCGAGAAAATATTCAAAAACATGTCCGAGAACATCGGCGCTGCGGGCTTTAGTATCACCAAGAGCAATATTGCCGACTAAGTCAATCAGTTCACCCAAACTTGTTGGATCAAGGTTTTGTCGGGCATATACTTTGGGTAAAACACCTCTCAATGAAGGGTTCTCTTTTTCAATGGCATCCATTGCTTCGTCCACAAATTTACCAATATCGGGTTGTTTTGCCTTTGATAATAATAAATTCCAACGTGCCGCCTGCGGTACGAAGAAGACATTTTCACCGTTGTATTCATCTTTATCTTCAGGGTCGGCACCCTGTTCTTCTTCAGCTTTTAACTGAGCATATAATTCTTCGAAAGCATCGGAAATGTATTTCAGAAAAATTAATCCTAATACTACATGCTTATATTCGGCAGCATCAATGTTTTTTCTCAATTTATCTGCTGCCTTCCAGAGTTGCTTTTCTAAAGGTTCTCCTGCTTGATTGTCACGCACTGCCGAAGTCGTACTGTTTGTCCCTTTTTTTGTCATACGTTGTTCAAAATTAGTTAAGTTTAATTTTTTTGATAACTCCTCGCAAAATTAAGAAAAATACAAATATAAATAGATTGAGTTGTTTCCCTCACATCTCCACTACCGTTATCCCGTCTCCGCCAAATTCGATTTTCTCGTCTCGGAAAGTGCGAACCTCTTTCTGCTTGCCTAAGAAATCACGGATTAGCCTTCGTAAAATTCCGTTACCCTTGCCGTGCAAAATCTTAAACTCTTTGACATTAAGCAAAATCGCTTCGTCAATNTAGAGAGTTAATTCTTGTATCGCTTCTTCTCCCCGTTTCCCTCGTAAATCTATCGTGGGTTGAAACATGACGACCTTTTTATTCATAATGTCGGAAAGTGTCTTTCCGTCCCATTGTGTTATACTCTTGCTNCGAAGTTGCTTCTCCGTAGCTTTGCTTACTTTTTTAACTTTATCAATGGTCGTTTTGTAGGCAATGGAATTGAATGAGACGACGATATTGTCTCTATTTTTTTCTATTACTTCGCCAACAGATTCAATTGAGGAAATGAAGACGGAATCCCCGATTTTTATCTCTTGTTCTGTGTTTATTGGCGTTTTCTTGGGTTTTATATCAATTTTTCTCTTTTTGGGCAAAAGCGGTCGCAGTGCCTCCTTCACTTCTATCGACTCTATCTCTTTCTTTAGCTCCTTTTTTAGATTATCAACCTCTTTCCTCAAAACTTTCGTCTTCTCGCTGTCGGCTTTTGATTCTTTGATTTCACGAATCGTTTTTTCAATAACTTTATTAGCACTTTCAATAATTTGAGTGGCTTGCTCTTTGGCTTGTTGTAAAATCTCTTTCCGCTGTTGTTCCAACTCTATAAATTTGGATTGATAATCTTCGATGAGCGAATTTAGCTGTTCATCGGCAAGATTGACCAGTTTTAACTGTTTCTCAATCTCTAATTTCTCTATTTCAATCTCATCTAATTTTCTTTCGTAATCTATTTGTGCTCTTCCCGATTTTAATATTGCTGCGTCTATAATTTGTNTTGAAAGTCCTATTTTATGAGCTATTTCATACGTAAATGAACTGCCCGGTTTCCCGATTTTAAGTTTAAATAGCGGTTTCATCGCTTTTGTATCGAACAACATGGCTCCATTGATGGCTTCGGGAAAATTATCGGGAAACATTTTTAAATTNCCGTAATGNGTTGTGATTATGCCAAACGATTTTTTTTCGTATATCTTTTCTAAGATTGCCTCTGACAANGCNCCTCCTAAAGCCGGCTCCGTTCCCGAACCGAACTCGTCAATAAGAAATAACGAAGTGGCTCTTAAATGGTTGAGCATCGTGTTGAGGTTTGTTAAGTGTGAACTGTAGGTACTTAAGTCATTTTCAATAGATTGCTCATCACCGATATCAATAAAAAAGTCAGTNAAAATGCCCATTTCAGANCCCTCTTTCATCGGGACTAACAAGCCGCACTGCAACATATATTGTAACAACCCTACCGTTTTTAAACATACCGATTTACCGCCTGCATTAGGACCGGAGATAATCAATATTCTTTGATTTTCCGTTAAAATAATGTCAAGCGGTTCTACGATTTTTTTACTCTCTTTAAAATTGAGAAACAGAATCGGGTGGATTGCTTTTTGCCAATTTATAAATGGTTTATCAATAATTTGCGGGAAAATAGCGTCAATTTCAACGGCAAATTTTGCCTTGGCTCGTATGAAATCAATACTTCCAAGAAAAGATTGTGACGCAACTAAATTGGGCAACGAAAAACGTATTTTTTCTGTTATCTGTGTTAAAATTTGAATTATCTCACGTTTCTCGGCATTCAGCAAATCCTTTAACTCATTGTTGAGGTCAAAAACTTCTGTCGGTTCGATAAAAACGGTTTGTCCCGTCGCTGATTCATCGTGTATAAATCCTGAAATCCGCCTTTTATAAGTTGATAACACCGGAATGCAAAGTCGTCCATTGCGAATGGTTATGACACTCTCTTCATTGACAATACCCTCCTCTTTCGTCTTTTTAAGCAGTTTCCCAATTTTCTTGTCTGCTTCAGCAGAGATTTTACGTATATCACTTCTAATCTTTGCCAATGCGGGTGAAGCCGTATCACGCACCTTCCCCTTNGCGTCCAAAATTTTATTAATCGCTCCTAAAAGTTCCGTTTCTGCTACTATAGGTTCGCTCAAACCATATAATTTCGGACACTTTCCCTCTTTGTGGCGAACGCTCAGATAAACTAACGTTTGTGTCGTTGATTGAATAACGGTACGTAAAAGACTTAATTCGTCAATCTCTATAACCGTTCCTTGAATATGTAGTTTGGCGTATAATTCACGTAAATCAAAATAGTCTTGAGCCGGAAAAGGGGATTCGTACAAGAGTAATAGGCGAAATTCGTTTACTTTTTCCAGTAAATCCGTAATCGTATCTATCTTAGTGGAGTAAATGATTTTATCGACCTCCTCTTTCCCCATTTCACTAATACATAGTGATTTAAGATAGTCTCGAATAATATTAAACCCGATTTTTTCTTCAAAAGCCTTAGGATAAATCATGGTAAACGAAAATAAGTATCAGGAAACAAAAATAGTGGAAATTTGCTCTGTTTTTGCAAAGAGATGAAAGTTCTACCTAATGACCGTAACATGCCCGACAGTTTCATAATACTCATCTTTTCCATACGAAAATTGTACTTTGTAAATATATACTCCGCCTTGAACGTATCCCTCTTTATTCTTTCCGTCCCAGCCCTCCTGCGGGTCGTGAGTTTCAAATAAAATCGTGCCTTCACGTGAATAGATGAAAAAAGAGTAATCTGTAGTTGTGATAAAAGAGCAAACAGGCTTAAAGATTTGTGTTATTCCTCCTTTCGGACGAAAAGCATTAGGAATGTAAATAATAGGATTTTGATAGGCAATCACTTCGTTAGAGTAGCTTGAATCAACAAATCCATATTCGTTGGGACCGTTTTCAACTGCTAAAACTTTATAATAAAACCTATCTCCCGATTGCCTGATATTGATAACATTATCACTTTTATTTGTAATTCCTGTCGGCGTTGTGCCTACTTCAACGTAAAAAGGATCAACTTCGTCTTTTCGCTGTATAGAGTACATATCCACCCCATCTTGCCACCCGAGGTAATTGTTCCATTGCAAGAAATTTATATAATTTTCCGATTTTATCTGAAGAACAATATTGTGTACAATAGCGGATTCCGCCGTTTCCATGTAACAATCATTCTCAATAACCGCTTTGTAATAATAAGTTTTGTAGCGCACTTTCACATCACTATCGTAAAAGGTATAAGAATCGGTTCCGTTATAGGAAAGCGATGCATGATGGAGAAAATTGCCAAGAGAATCTGCACTTCGGTAAAGATGAACCCGAACAAAAGCGGGCGTATCTCCCGTAAAAACTTTTATTTTTATCTGCTCGTCAGGGGTAACGGAAACAGACCTAATATATACAAAATCACGGGCATCTTGAACGTGGTACGTAAAACAATATTCTGTCGAAGAAGCCCTAATATTTTCCGACTGATTGACTGCTTTGACAATAAAACAGTAATGGCTTTCAGGTATTAAATCCTCAAATGTATAATTCCGTACGGACGCATCGGTTGANCCCGCATATAAAAATTGACTGCTATCTATGGAGTAATAAATTTCATATTTAGCNAGTCCACCGGTCATNTTATCGTAGGGAGACCACGATAAATAGGCGGTACGGGCACATCTGTCGTAGGTTGCCGCAAGTTGCATNTTCCTTTGTTGCAAAGACATCGGGCTGGAGTTGAGGCAACTATCCAGCGTTGCTATTCTGAAACGATGTATCTGTTGAGTCGGGTCGTGTAAAGAATCTACCCAAAAAGTGTTATGAATGCCGTATAAGGTATCAAGCGGAACCCATAAATTATCATCAAAATAGTAAATTATGTATGCATTAGCGTCAGAAGAAGTGGAAGGCGACCAGCCGAGTACAATTTGATTGTTCGCATNAACGGAAACACTGTCCAATTGAGGAATAGCCGGCGGAACCATATCTTGAAAAATATCTCCGATTTTTCGAGATATATTTTTACAACCGGAAGAATCGCTCAATTCAACCCTGTAGCTGATGGTCGCACTGCAAACATCTATGGTGTCACGAAAAGATAGGGCAGGACTGCTACCTGCATAATTCCATACGTTAAATGGAAACTCTTTATTAATGTCGTATGATGAGTTATAGGTTGGCAAACGAGGCGAAATAGGGGGCGACCAGTTGAGTAAAGCAATACCGTTTCCTGTATTGGTTAANTAAAGTTCAATGGTTGCAAGAGTATCGGAAAAATAGGTGGAAAAAGATGAAATTGCCGCCACGTAATAATAACAGTTTTGTCCGTTTGCGTTCGCTCCGGCGTGAAAATAATCCGTTGTGTTAGAATTGTTTAAAATGGCTATTTGTGAAAACGGAGCAGTTAATGAATTGGAATAGAAAATCTCATAACGTACAAAATCACTAATATCCGTAGGAATTAGCCAATGTAAGGTAACGTCCCCATTGTTATCAACTTCCAAACAACGTAATTGCGGACTGTTTAAAGCGTGAGCAAAAAGAATCGTTAGAAAAAATATGAAAACTAAAACTGTTCTTTTCATGATGTTTTTATAACGACAAAGCGTCTCAATTAGTATTAATAAGTCTTTTCGATATAATTTGTTATAAAGTTATGTTTAAGTTTGAATTTATGCAGGAAATTTATCTATAAAGAACAATTTGTCCCTTTTCCAAATGCTTTTCACCGAATCTGTCTTTATAGGTAATGATATAAAGATAAGCTCCTGTTGGCGACTTTTTCCCTTCATAAGTTCCGTCCCAACCTTGAGTAATATATTTCGTGTGAAATAAGAGACGACCCGACAACTCAAAAATAGACATTTCAAAATTATAAATATCAATGGGAGACTCAACTCTAAATTCGTCATTAAGACCGTCTCCGTTAGGAGTAAACGCATTCGGAATGTAAAGACTACAGTCAAAAACATTAACACGAATCGCTAAAGTCGTATCTTTACCGTCAGGTTTAACTGCATCAACATAAAAAATTTCATTTTCAGTCGGATAAAATTCTAATGTGGGTGAATTTGCTCCAATATGCCAATATACTTTTGGTGAATTTTTCACAAAAAGAACAAGTTTTGAATTTTTACAGAGAGTCGTATCATTACTATACTCCAAACGAACTACTTCTTCGGGTTCTGCCGGTGTTTTATCGGTTGTCGACGGCTCCGTAGCAACAACCTTCTCTTCCATGTCGGGAGGCGTTACTGACACAGCGGGCGTAGGTAATAATTCAAGTTTTTGATGATTGGTTTGGGGAATTGGCAGTAGCTTATCCTCCGAAATTTCCGGTTTTAGCGGTGCAGGCTGACTAATATTTTGATTTATAGTCGGTGCAGTTTGCAAAGGTTTGGAAACGGGAGCCGAAGAAGTTTCTACCTCCTCCGTAAGAGCAACATTAACAACAGCTTCGGGAATAGCTTGTTCTTTTTTCTCTATCGTAGAAAACTCTTCAACTTTAGTTGTTTTATCATCGAAGATATTAATCAATAAAACGGTGGTAACAATAGCAACTGCTGTGATAATAGCAATTGTATAAGAAGTAGGATTTAAAAATCTCTTTTTTCGATTAAAAGAGCGTAATCCTTTATCATTTTCAATTTTTTTCCATAGGTCGTCCGATGGAGCCGAATTAAAATTCTTAAATTTTTCACGAAATAATTTTCCTATCTCTTTCTCTTTCATCATTCTTTATAATGTTTCCAAATTATTTTTCAAATAATTTTCTATCTTTTTTTTAAGAGCTTGTTTAGCTTTAAACAGTTGTGTTCGTACTGTAACCGGCGAACAGCCTAACATTTCTGCAATCTCTTTATGAGAATAACCCTCAATTTCATAGAGATTAAATGCGGCACGATATCCGTCGGGCAACTCATTAATAAAATTAAGAAGCATTTTCAATGTCGTAGCATCAGAATCAACCACTGTAACATCTTTTATACTCTCCTCTATTTCATCAATATCAACGTCAAACCCCTTAGCTATTTTTTTTTTATACGCATTAATAGCCGTATTCACTGTAATTTGCCTAACCCAAGCTTTCAAAGAACCTTCCCCACGATATGACCCGATTTTTGTGTAAATCTTAATAAAAGAATCATGCAAAATATCCTCCGCCTCCATTTCATTCTTTGCATATCGCAAACAAATACCCATCAGCATATCTGAGAAAAGTTGATATAATAATTTTTGGTACTTTTCTTTCCCTGCTTTACACCCATCGATAATTTCTTGCTCATTAATCATTAATTTCCCAAATACGTTAGATAAGACAAAAAAATAGTCTATTTGTTGCTTTTAATTTTATTTTTGCAAAAATAAAAAACATCTTTGAAGTTTGAAAATTAATAAGGCATATTTTAAAAATAGTGATGTTCTGTTTTTGGCGAGAGATTTAATCGGAAAATATTTCTTTACGCTAATAGGAGGGCAGATTACAGGCGGAATAATTACCGAAACCGAGGCTTACAAAGGAGTTACCGACAAGGCATCGCATGCGTACGGCGGTCGAAGAACGAAAAGAACCGAAACAATGTATGCCGAAGGCGGTGTTTTATATGTTTATTTGTGCTATGGCATGCACTGTTTAACCAATTTTGTTACGAACGAAGCGGAAACGCCGGACGCTATCTTGATTAGAGCCGTTTATCCGACTCACGGAGAAGAGTTAATATTAAAAAGAAGGAACAAAAGTTCTATTACACACAATATTTTGCAAGGACCGGGAAAGGTTTCCAAAGGGCTTGGGATTACGTTGGCGGAAAATGGAAAGTCGCTGGCGACTGAGCGTATATGGCTCGAAGATAGAGAGTTAGCTATTGCGGTAGAGCATATAATCGCTTCTCCTCGCATTGGTGTCGATTATGCCGGCGAAGATGCACTGCTTCCCTACCGTTTTTTTATAAATCATAAACTTCTCGAGCAACAATATTTATAAAATATAATTATGGATGACAAATTGGTAACCGTATTATTTTTTGATAACGTTCAACAAGCCTATATTTTGCAAGCCGAGTTGGACTCTTTCGGAATCACCTCTTATATTGCCGATGAATTTATGTCACAAATGTATGCTTTCTCGTACGCAGTAGGAGGTGTCAAAGTGCAAGTTAGAGAAGAGGATTTTGAAAAAGCNAAAAANCTTTTAAAAGAATTAGGATACGAAAAATAATTATAATTATAATTAGGGCGTGCCCCCTCGCTACGCTCGGGGTCGGCGCCCGGTTCCAAGTCCGCGGGCACAAGCCGTGGGGACGCAAG
>JGI24712J26585_10002758_pt1 | contig 14181 bp, 11 predicted proteins | sample BioPla3DNA2_FD_26585 | JGI IMG/M metagenome (IMG submission 26585) | reverse complement strand
TTCTTAGCTAATAGAATATCAATAAATCAAGCCTATTTAAGTACAATTTTCAAACAGGAAACTGGGACTTCTTTTGTTGAATACTTAACTAATTTAAGAATGAGTGAAGCAAAAAAAATATTGCTAAGACCTGATACTAGAATCTCAGAAGTCGCTGCAATGGTTGGGATTAACGATGCTAATTACTTTAGTAAATTATTCAGAAAGCAATTTGGAATAAGTCCTAGCGAATATAGAAATAATATTAATTAATCTTTAGAATTCAGAAAAAAACATCTCTATTAAAATATTTTCGAGACAATTAATCATAAAATTCCCAAGTTCTATATGTAAAGAACAATAGATCATTCGCAAACAGCTACGCTATATGCTTACAATAAATCATAAAATTCCGGCTGCCTCTGTTTAAAATAGGTTCCTTGAGTAAAACCTATTTTTTTGAACGCTTGAACAGTGTCCGATATCAAACAATGTAATTCTCCTGATGAATGAGCATCTGTAGCAAAGGACAACATTCTGCCTCCAAGATCATAGTATCTTTGGAAGATTTTCAGATCTGTCATTCCCCAGTCTTCATTTTCAGAGATAATTTGGCGATATCTGGTTCTGGTATTAACTTCAAGACTGATGTCTCTCTCAATGATTAACTTAAATAAATGGTCAAAGAGATCTGCATAATCGTCATAATACATTCTTGGATCATCATATCCCCCATATCGGATAACATAATCAAAATGTCCCAAGATATCAAAATCTAAACCTGACTCAACCATCTCAATCAATGCTGAAAGATAAGCATCATACGCTTGTTGTTTGCCTTGACCGTATAAACTTTCTCCATTTACAGCGAAATCATCTTTATACATTGCATGAATTGAACCGATTATTAAATCAAAGGGATATTTAGGAATAACTTCTTGATAGTCTTTAGATAAATAATCCTGATAGCCGAGCTCAATACCTACAAGTAATTCAGTATTAGAATTTCTAGCCGATAATTTTTTTTGTTCTGTTAAACAAAAATCTACATATTCATCCAAGGAATAAATCCATTCATCAGGTCGGGGCTTACTACCAACCTTTGTTCCGGGATATGCTTTTCCTTTAATGATATCTTTATCATAATGATCGGTCAGTGTTAATATTTTGAAATTTTTCTGCTCAGCTTCATTAATTAAATCTTCGAAAGAGCGCGAACAATCAAGTGAAAACCTACTGCAATGGCAATGAGTTTCAACTCTAGTCATCAGGTTAGCAAAACCATCTGGAGTCAAGACCATATCCAATGGATAATCATTAACATCAACCGGCAAATCTTCAACAAATTGTTCTGTAAAAGCAAGCCCTATTTTTGTACATTTAGAAGATAACTTGGGAAGATATCTGTCATAGTAACCTCCACCATATCCCATTCGATAACCATGCGAGTTGTAGCCTAAAAGAGGGACAATAGCTAAATCAATATTCTTTGGTTCAACAATAGTTGAATTCTCAGGTATGGGAGAATTGATTCCGTATTCATCTGACTCTATTTTAGGTAAATCATCAACCAGATAAGCTGCCATTCTTCCTTTTTCGAAAACTGCCGGCAAAGCTACTCGTTTGCCATCTAACAAAGCTTGTTTAATAAATAGTTTCGTATTAATCTCTCTGTTGATTCCGCGATAAGTAAAAATTATATCCGCATTTTTATAATAGTCTGAACTAAAGAGATGCTTCATTATTTCAGATGATTGATTTAATCTATCATCCTCTGATAAATTTGCTCTTCGTTTGATTAATTTCTTCCTTAAATCCTGCTTGATCATTTTCCCTATCAANCTTTAATCACTTTTACTCAAAAATACTTTTTTAATGGTAAGTAAAATAATTGACAAATCTTCCTTTAAACTATATTTATTAATATATTCAAGATTTATTTTCATCTTTTCAGGTAATATTTGTTCAGTATAAGTTTCATCTGCATTTTCTGAATTATCTAATAATTCTTGTTCATTTCTATATTCAATACTTGTTCTTGAAGTTACACCTGCAGGTAAAAGCAAAGTTGCCATCATTTCTTTTGAATAATACTCTACATATCTAATTGCTTCCGGCCTTGTTCCAACAAAAGTCATTTGTCCTAGCAANACATTAATNAGTTGAGGAATCTCATCTAATCTAAATCTTCTAATATAAGAACCTACTCTGGTAATTCTCGGATCTTCAGCTACAGTTACATGAGCACCTATTTTATCTGCATTTTTAACCATTGTTCTGAATTTGATTATTTTAAAAACTTTATTATATTGACTAACTCTTTCTTGTAGGTAGAACGGAGATCCGGGCGAATCAATAAAGATCGCANCACTTAATACTAGAAACATAGGACTAAGTATGATTAACAAAAAAANCGATAATAAAATATCCAGAAAGCGCTTAACTAATAGACTGAATCTTCTGTTCTTCAATTTATCATAGTATGGTTTTACTGATTCATTTTTTAACTCATTTGGTAAATTATCCCATGACTTCAACATATGTAGCTATTCTTTGTTCTCAAAAGTATTTCTTATTCTTTAGCTAGCAATTCATTGACAGTAGAAATAATATAGTCTACTTCAGTGTCTTTTAATGTACTATAAAGAGGTAAGGTAACCAAATTCTTGTAGTAATTAAAGGCATTAGGATAGTCCTTAATATCGAATCCTCTCTTTTGATAAGCACCCAGCATTGGTAATGGCTTATAATGGACATTACATGAAATTCCTTTTTCTCCCATTTTTTCAATAAATTGATTGCGGTCATTTTCATCAAAATCTTCGATCTTGATGAAATATAAGTGACCTGAAGAAACTTGATCGTGTCTATGATGATCAAGGACTTTCACGGGTAAGTCTTTAAAGGCAGCATCATATTTTGATATTATCTCATTTCGTCTCGCAAGCATTTCAGGATATCTTTTTAATTGTGATGCACCTATTGCAGCAGCTATATCAGTCATATTACACTTGTACCAGGGTTCAATTATGTCATACTCCCAAGCAGAAGCTTTTGTTTTTGCTAATGCATCCTTATTTTGTCCGTGTAAGGTTAAAAGCATTAGGGTGTTATAGATCTCTTCATGATCAAGACTCAATTGTTCTTTCCAAGTAATGGCTCCCCCTTCTGCGGTTGTTAGATTCTTTACTGCATGAAATGAAAAACTGCTGAAATCAGCAAAATTTCCGGCTCTGATGCCATTTTGCTCAGCACCAAAAGAATGGGCTGTATCAGCCAGAACAATAATTCTGTTGAAAATGTTTTGGTATAAATTATCTGGATTCGGCTTAAATAAAGATTTTTTATTCTCAACTGCTTGAAAAATCCGCTCATAATCACAAATAATACCAGCTATATCAACCGGAATAATCACCTTTGTTTTTTCTGTAATGGCTTCTTCCATTTGATCATAGTCCATCTCAGGAGAATTAGGTTGAGAATCAACTATTACAGGTGTTGCTCCCACATGACAAACTACGCTACAAGTAGCTGTATAAGTATATGCCGGTACAATGACCTCATCTCCTGGTCCAATTCCCAGTAAACGCAGAACCATTTCGGCACCTGCCGTTTGAGAATTAATGCAAGCAGCTTTAGGAACACCTATATATTTAGCAATATCTTTTTCAAACTGTTTCGTTACAGGACCGGTCGTAATCCAGCCTGACCGCAATGCATCACTTACAGCTTTAATTTCTTTGTCTGTGATATCCGGTTTTACAAATGGTATGTTCATTGTCTTTCCTATCTAAAACAACTGTCTAAAATCTTAACAGTATAAAATTCTATATAATTAATATTTTTAATTTGATTGTTACCCAAAATAATAATAAACTACAATCTATGAATAAATTATACATTATCGACTTGCTTTTTTCGATCTATATTATTATTGCTTTTTTCAACTTACTGCAGTAATAAAGTTGAGCACTAGGAGAATCCAAAGTGAAACAAGATAAAAACTTATCATCTCATAAAAAGAAAAATCAAATTGTTATTTGGGGTTTTGTCATAATAAGCACAATAATTATTATATCTTTTATTTTCCAAACTGCAAGTATATTTTTCTTCAATTCAAAATTAAACAAAATTAATAATGAACTAAAAACACATATATATAATAAAAATAATGAACTTGAATTAAATATTGTTAATCACTTTGATGAATCTCTAAGATTGTATGAATCTAACCTAGAAGAAAATGTCTCAAGAGTTGAATATAAATTCCCAAATTCTGTTGCAACCAGTATTAATATTTACGATCCTACTAATAAGTATTTTACATGGAGAGAAGTATATGAATTATCTAATCATGTTGATTCAAGTGGAGTAAAGTTATTGTACAGAGAAGAGATTAATGATGATGCTTATCATCCTGTTCATATAGCCCAATATGGTTTAAATCAATTTGGGAATTATTGTGAGACAAATGATCCAAAATATTTGGAAATTGCCTGTACACAAGCAGACTTTTTTGTTGACTCTATAGATAAAGATACAGGTCTTTGGTACTATGACTTCGATTTTGAAGTTGGCGGAACTAATGAAACTCTTAAGTCTCCCTGGTTCTCTGCTATGGCACAGGGACAAGCAATTTCATTATTATCAAGAATTTCCCATGAAACTAAAGATCCAAAATATCTCGATACATGTCAGCTAGCTATGAAACCATTTTATGTAACTGTAGCAGATGGTGGATTGATGAGAGACTTCTTTGGTCATGTTTATCTTGAGGAATATCCCACAATTTTACCAAATTATGCTTTAAATGGGTTTCTCTTTACTCTGATTGGAATTTTTGATTATTGGCAAATTTCGGAAGATGTTCAAGCAAAAAATCTGTATAACAAATTAATAAACACTGTAGAATACTGCTTGCCTTATTATGACTCAGATGGAATCAGCTTCTATCATTTAGGACATTTGAATTTTAATGAGCAGCTTGCACCTCTTTATTCAACTTATTACCACTTGGTACATGTGGAACAATTAAGAGTCATTAATCAATTTGAAAGAAGTCCTGTAATTCAATTTTACATTAACCGTTGGACATCTTTTGTCAATGATTAGTTCTGTATATTTTCTCGTAAAAATCAAGCAATTTTTTTTCTTGAGAGGCCCAATTGTATTCAGTTATCACAGCATTGTATCCACGTTCTCCCATCTGAACACCCTCTTTTGGATGATCTATAAACCATTCAAGAGCTTTCTTTATTTCATTAGGATTATCAGGTTCAACACAAATCCCACAATTATTCTTCACAACAATCTCTTGCCACAAATCAAAGTTTGTACAACATACAGGCTTTTTTTGCAGCATGTATTCAAATAACTTTGTGTTACCTAAAGTACCAACATTATAATCAGTATTAGGCAATTTTCTACATAAAGCTATTCCTAGGTCACTATTGTTAATAATTTCAATAACTCTTTCTCTAGATACTACACCTAGATAATTAACTTTTTCCCAACTATTATGTAATTTTATTTTTTGAAAATATTCTTCATGCTTTGGTCCACATAACAAATAAGCAATCTCTAAATCATCAATCGCATCTAACAATTCCAAATGGCACCATTCTTCAGAAATTAGTCCTGGAAAACATATTGTAAAATCATCTGATTTTACAATATTAATTTCATTATTAACATTAATGTCTATCAACTCATTCTGCTCAGACAACAAAGGATAGTTAGTTACAGTTACTGTATTAGAATTATTTTGCTTCATTCTCTTGCTGAAGTTTGGAGATACACAAATAATACCAGATAATTTTTTTACAATACGCTTTTCATACGAAGCATATATGTTAGAAATTAGTGTTCGTAATATTTTGGGTATATAAGTTTTTTCTTCAATTTGACCCGGTACATTTTCATGACTATCAAAAATTACAATTTTGCCTTTTTGGGATAATTTCTTGCCTATTGGTAGTAGCTCTGGATCATGGATATGATATATATCGGCATTAACATTAATTGCAGCTCTATATAACTTTTTTGTAAAGAAAAGTATACGCTTTATTCGAGATTTTGGAGCTTTACCCAAACCTATTAATTTTATGCCTTCCTTTTTTCCTGACACACCTTGTGATATTAAAGTTGTCTTGTAACCTGCCTTGGATAAGGAAACTAACTCTTTATAGAAAATTCGGATATCGAATTGTTTGTGTACACTTGTCAAATGACATACAGAAGGCTTTTCCACTTTAACATCCTCAATAATTTCTAAACAATATTCTCAGCAAACCTACAAATGAGCCCATCCCGTATCCTAAATGAAATGAAGGAAATAAATATAACAAGTGCAAAAATTCGATAAATGAACCTGATAATTTTGCAGAAACAAAAAAGTTAATGAAAAGATACACTATTATAAGAATTGACCACGGGAAAAACAATTTTGAACAAAATATAATTAACGCTAATCCCAAAAAAATATACAAAAAAAACAGAAAAGGAATGAAATGTCGTATTTTCATGCTTCCTTTGATTAAATGAAAAGTTATAATATTCCACATACCATTCTGAAATGCCATTTTCATCAAAGAAGTATAGGAATCTCTGCAAAAGTATTCAAACTTTATCTCATTATTTAGATAAATCTTTCCACCATTTTTTATTATTCTATAATTAAACTCATTATCTTCATTTCTTATTAATCTTTCATCAAACAAACCAATTTTTTGGAATAGCTCTTTGTGATATGTTCCAAAAGGTACCGTCTCTACAAATCCACTTTTGGCAAAAGTTCTAAAACCGGAATTCCCAACCCCGAATTTTGAACTCAATAATTTTGCTGCAGTAAAAGAAAATTTATTAGTTCCCTTGGTTATTGCTAATCCACCTACATTGTCGGCACCTGTTTCTAACAAAGTTTCTACACATAATTGAATGTAATTTTCCGGGAAATTAGAATGGACATCCAGTCTAATAATAATTTCTCCTTTGGAGGATTTGATACCAATGTTTAACGCATTTACTTGATATTGATATTTATTGTCTAACAATTGAATATTCATTTCAGTATTGGAGTCAATAAAATTTTGAATATGTTCTCTTGTTAGATCCTTTGACAATCCATCCACAAAAATATATTCTATTTTTTCAGAATTGAAAGTTTGGTTTAGCAAAGAATTAAGAAATTGCTCAATATATTTTTCTTCTTGAAATACAGGTATTATTGCTGATACCATAGGATTTTTTTTGTTTAAAACTCTATCTGTCATTTTCTCATATACTTATTAGATGATTATCTAAATCCTTAACATAAATAAGCTTCAATACAGTATTATTAATCAGAGATGCTTCTTTTGCTATCTTAATAACATGTTCGATATTTTCAGTAGACAACGAATTTGCATATATTATTATTCCATCAACGTTGTCTCTTATATTTATTGTTCTATTTTCGTTTTCGCATATTTGTATATGCAAATTCTTTTTTAAGAATCTACTATTAATCTCTTCACGTTCATGAATTAATAGATCACTATTTGTTATCAGAAGAAGGTTATGTGAATAAGTATCATTATATATAGTTATTATTTTTTCAGCTATTTTATCAAATATTTTTAATTCATTCTCATTATCATTTGCATCTCTGAAGTTGTTTATGTATTTGTTTAACAACACAAAGCCTGTTACACTTTCAAACCATTCGATATCTGATTTTTTTAACCTCTTATTGCCAATGTAGACAAACCAAATACTTACAATACAAATACCAATTAGAAAACCTATCCCTGCAAATTTAACGATAGAATGAATTTTAAAATCAGAGTCATTTTCTTTAAATGCTTCTTTTTCATTTTTCAAGAAAGCATTAACCTTCAAATCTCTAACTAATAATAATTCTTCTAAATAATCCACTGCCTCAATTAATTGAGCATCTACTATGCTCTCAACCATTTCCACAGTAACAAATTTTCCTTTAATGGCACCTCCAATATCATATTTGATCTCAATATTCCAGAAATCAAAAAAAGGATCATTTAAATTAGTTTGAAGATAGGTTATTAATTTATTTGTCCTCTCCTCAATCTGTTTTTTGCTGTTACCATATAAATACACGACAAATTCACTAATCTCACTTTTATTGTCAATCAAAAAATTTGCTTCGTCTAGATTTAACAAATGGTACACATCATCTAGAACATATTGTTGTATCGAAGAATCCAAATATTGTTTTTTTTCCAATAATTTAGTTTTATCTGATGATGTATTATGAAATATTTTAATATATTTCTCTTTCAATGTATCAAAAATAATAAGATCCTTGTTTTCTACATCTACTGGAATACTTGATAAATCAAAAATAATTTTTACTTCTTTTCTATATTGATCCTTTTTTGCGAAATCGAACAAGTATAGCTTATCTTTTTCATCTTTAAATGATTCAATCTTTTCTTCAAGATCATCTATTTCATTTGAAAGCTGTTTTATTTCATTAGATTTTCTTTCAGTATAGAACAGTTTTTCTTCTGTAGAATCATTATATAGCTTATCTATAGGATCTCTTGTATTCAATAACCCATATAGTGCAGATAGTATTGTAAAAGAAAATAATATTATTAGCATCTTAATATAATTATTTTTCAGTATTTTTTTCACTTAAAGCTCCTTTTATTGAATAAAAATAATTTATTATTTGTATCTTTGTTTTTCATCATAATCAAGCCTACCAAATAAATAAAAGAAATTACAACAATTCTTTCATTCATAAGTAAAAGAGATATTCCTGAAAAAGTGAGTCTTTCTAGTTCAAAAGTGAGCCAAACTATGAATGCTATACTCCACGCGGGATATTCTCCTATAGGGAACGAGCTTTTTCTTTCGTTGGTTGCTCCAATTATTCTATGAAACAAATATGTAGCTAGAGCCAAACAAACCCCAACCAAGACAGAGAATAAAATTATGCCTGGAATTCCATAGTTAGCATATGATTCACCCCAAAATGCCATAGGAGCAGTTCCTATAATCCCTTTCTCAGCATTTGTAGGATTAATAAAATCCATAACTTCTATAGTTAAATTATACTGATCTCTAGAGAAAACACCTCCAGGATTGGGAAACGATCTTCCCAATAAAAAAGGAATATTGTCAGGAAACAAGTAAAAATAGAAATATGCAGGAGTGATTGATCCTGAAAACATTCTACCTACTATAGATTTAATCGTTGAAGATACTGAGGCACCCTGAGTAAAAAACAATTTATAAAAAACGAACAAAATAGATAAACCAACTGCAACAATTAACAATGCTGTTCTAAAATTAATTTCTTGTCTTTTGCAAATAAAATAAATCAAAATAAGTGAAAAAATTAAATATACTATTGGTGCTTTATTCACATTCATAATAGCTACAAAAGAACAAAATAAAAACGAAACGACAAACAATATTAAGGATTTAATTCTATTTGCTCTTATTATTAATAATCTTGCGGCAAAATAATAACAAGTAAACTTCATTAACTCTACCATAAACAAATTAAACCAATGTATTTTTGAAGAAAAAATCGTAGAACTGTCACTTCTAACAACAGCTAGTTCGCTTGAACTAGCACCTTTAAGTAAAGACATTATTGGAAGTTCTCCTACACCAAGTACATATATTGTTAGCACGAAAAGACAAATAACAAAAATAGCAATTACAAAATTAAACCAATCTTCTTCACCTTTGGAAACTTTCGTAATTATTGGTGCATTTAGCTCAGAATAATACTTCATGTCTTTATATTTAAATGTTGGATGCAATTTTATAAAAATAAAAAATGTTATTGTTATTAATAGAATAGAACCACTAGAAGCAAGTAACACCTTGAAAATAAGAAACTTGTTGGTCATACCTATTGCTATACGATATGGATCCCAGCCGAAAAACAATGGAAAAATCCCTAGGTAAGCATTTATCCAATAAAATATGACAAAAACATTCACCGGAACTATAGACATAGGAAAAATCCCTACCTTGCTCAATAGATAGTACACGAGAAATATTGTAGTGAAAAAAAATAATACAAATAAAATATTCATTCTATTACGCCCTTCATCTTTTTTGATAAAAAATACAGGCGAATAAAATACAATAAATACAAGAATGAAGATGATAAACTAACAATTATTAAATATGTTATTACGTCAAAATAATAAAACTTGGCAACAAAATAGTTTATAAGTGCACACAATACAAACAAAATTTGCATTTGCAGTTCATAATACTGTTTTTCAGAAACTAAAGAACCCAAAGTAAGTGGAGATACTATAAATTGTACGCTATAAAGTGGAGCCATGTATCTAGACATAATACCAGCCTCAGACCACTTTGAACCCAGCAGCCAAACTATAACCTTAGGGCCAAGAAAAAAAATTGATAATCCTATCGGAATTGCTATTAAAGAAAGAAAAATAGTTGTCTTTTTAAAAGTTGCTAAATAATTTCCCTTTTTCTCATATTCTCTTGACGCAGTTTCAAAATAAACCTTTGACACATTTGCAGAAATAATTGATATAGGTAATGCAAGTATTCTATGAGAAAAACTAAATTGTCCAAGAGTAGCATTGCCAAATAAGGATTTAATAAAAATATTTGTTGATTGTGCAGAAAAATTATTAGCAAAGCACGCAGGCACTGAGTAAAGAGGTTGTCTTATATGTTTACGAGCAACATATTTTATTGTATCGTTAGTAATGTCTTGTAAGGTTAAATAGTCAGTTGTTATTTTCTTTTTTATCCAAACAACTTGGACTAGTAGCCCTAGTAACAACGAAATTATTAATCCATATATTCCTAAACCTAACAAACCTAATACTACTGTTCCCAAGTTTTTAATACTAATATTGATAATATTCGCCATAGCTAATTGTTCATATTGTCGCGAACGATTTAATACAGATTGGTAAATCAAAATCAATCCATTAAAAAACAATGCTATAGCTATTGAAATACCATAAACAAGTGGAGATAATTTTTGTTCATTAGATAAGAAATACTGTAGAAAACAAATCATCGAAACAACTGGAGTTGTAATTAACAATAGAAATTTGCATAATCGGATGATCGCTTTAACATAATTGCTATTACTTTCAGAGACTATAGTTAAATCATACCTTCCCATTGTCACTGCAGAAAACAAAGAAATAATAGACAATATTAATGTGTATTCTCCCATCTCATAATCTAAGTAAACTCTAGAAATAATCGGAGAAATCAATAAGGTAATGGCTTGACTAGCAATTGAGCCAAATGCTAGTACGGAAAGTGATTTCAAGAAAGTTCTTTCTTTAAAAAACTCTTTTGTTTTGCGAAACATAATAACTCATAATCTCCTAATTATTCATATCATCATATATTGATAATAATTTTGATTGGAGCTCTTTTTCTTCATTTTCCCAAGTTAATTTTTCTCTAGCACTAAGAACATTTTTAGTCAACTCTGTTCTTAGCGAAGAACGAAGCATTTTTCGTACTTTTGTCTCAACATCATCTATATCATTCGGATCACACAAAAGTCCTATATTATATTTCTCAACAACCTTTGCTAATTCAGGTAAATGGCTTGCTACTACAGGCTTTCCAGCATGAATGTTTTCAAACAATTTATTGGGTAATGAAAATTTATGATTTAATGAAACAGGCTTTATTAGGATAAGGCCAAAATCACTTGCAGCAATATAACTCGTTAATATACTTCCTGGAACAGCCTCGTTAAACAAAACCCTATCACAAATTCCTTTGGAATTAACTAAAGATTTGAGCTCACTTATATACTCAGGTGAGCCATTTCCTAATATGACTAGCCCTATATCTGTTATTCTGGAACAAATTTCAATCGAGGTTTCAATGCCTCGTTTAGCTTGAAGTCCGCCATGATACATCATGATCATTGAATCTTCTGATATATTTAATTTTTTTATCCAATTGCGTCTTACAGCTTTCGTTAACTCTAAGTCAAGAGATCTTTGTATAGGTATATTCCTAGCTATTACTTTGGGGAAGTTTAACTTGTAATCTTTTTCCATTTGTTTTGCTATTGAATTATTAACTATTATAGAAAAAACACATTTTTTTATTAAAAATCTTTCTATTATCGAAATTGCTTTTTTATGAAGAATATTGCGTTCATCTCCAACAAATCTTCCCATTTCATATTCATGTGCATCATATATTAAAACACATTTTTTTCTTCTTCCTAAAGTGGCCAAATATCCTATTAGAAGTCCTAACAAATCATGTCCAGAAATAACTCTAGGTTGTTTTTTTCTTGCATATTTTATAAATCTGAAAAAAGCAACAATATTCCCAAATATCTTTTTAATGCCTTTATTACCAAATGGTCGTAAATCAATTTCTGTACAGGACCAAACTGGCTTTGAATGAAGATCTGAAAACCCTAATGGAGCAATAACATGAAGGTAGTCCCATCCAGCTTTGCTTGCAGTTGACAATTCTCTAGCATCACGACTGTTCTCTGCAAATGAAGATAATGTAATCTTCATGTACAATGGTTTTCTCATTTCAGATAAAATATTCCTTTCAAAAAAACAATAACAATATTCTAATAATATACCATATTTATTCAGAGACTAAAGTCTTTAAGCTTTGTCTTAAATAATCTTGTCATATTAATACAAACTAAGCAAAATGTGTTTTTATTTTTTCTAATATTTTGTTCTATTGTTATATCTTAATGTAAGAAAATCAATATTTTCATAATAACAGATCAAGTTCGCAATAAAATACATAACATTCTCCAAAATATTAGTCTATAGCAGTCTGCATTTGTTCGTAATCACCGTGCAATGTTTGATAAGTCATTGTTCTTTATGTAGTTTGGCAATGGCAACGTATTATTGATATACTTGTCATCAATAATAAATTAGAAAAAATCAGTTGTTACAGGTTGTTATTTATTTAATAAATAGCAATGTAAAAAATAAATAAGTAGGTGAAAATGAAGATACTAACAGTAGTCGGTGCAAGACCACAATTTATCAAAGCGGGTGTCGTTTCTAGGAAATTACGTAAGAATGCTCAAGAGATTTTGGTTCACACAGGCCAGCATTATGATTCTAATATGTCTGATGTTTTTTTCAGGGAACTTGGAATACCCACTCCTGATTATAATCTAAATATATCCGGTGGTTCTCACGCTTCAATGACCGGGCGGATGTTGATAGAACTCGAAAAAGTGATGTTGGAAGAAAAACCTGATAAAATTTTAGTCTATGGTGACACGAATTCCACTTTAGCGGCAGCATTAGCAGCTACAAAAATTCACATTCCGGTTGCCCATGTTGAAGCTGGGGCGAGACTTGGCACTCTATCAAATCCGGAAGAAGTTAATCGTATTTTAACTGATCATATGTCCACTCATCTCATGGCATGTACTGAATCCGCTTTAGACTTTTTAGAAAAAGAAGATCTTATTGACAGAACTACTTTAGTCGGTGATCCAATGTATGATGCTTTTTGCTATTATAGCAAACGCTTGCCCTCTAATGTTTTTGAAAACATAGTAGACTTATATGGTAAAAGTGTAAGTGTGTCTGATCATTTTTACTATCTAACCTGTCATCGTCAAGAAAATACTGAAAAAGAAGAAATTCTAGTTTCAATATTAGATGCAATGGAACAATTAGACGCTCCGACATACTATCCCGTTCATCCACGCAATCAAGAAATTGTAAAAAATATTATTCAAAATAAAAATTATCAAAACATCAAATTTATAATGCCTGTTGGTTATTCTACTTCTATAGCTTTTGTCAAGAATGCCAAAAGAATAGTCACAGATTCCGGCGGAGTACAACGCGAAGCTTTCTTTGCTCAAAAACCATGTGTTACTGTTTTTGACTATGTCGTTTGGCCGGAAACAATGAAAGGTAATTGGAATCAATTAAGCAAGCCCGACACTAACGAGATATTAAACAAGCTGAAGATCACTCCGGAGACTCTTCAGAATTATCAACCATTTGGAGATGGTAATTCTGCTGAAAAAATAATAGATGTTCTATTATCCTAAGGCTTTTTTATTATTTAACAAAAAGTTCTTTAGCTTCAGATAGAGCTTTAGCAACAGTATCAACATCTTCATCACTTAAATAGGGATGCATAGGAATGCTTAGAACCGTTTTGCAAAGCTCTTTTGTATTACTTAAT
>JGI24712J26585_10002755_pt1 | contig 14189 bp, 12 predicted proteins | sample BioPla3DNA2_FD_26585 | JGI IMG/M metagenome (IMG submission 26585) | reverse complement strand
ATGCCCGCCGATGAGGAGTTCCTGAAAATTCAGGATGAATATCTGTCCGAGCTGATTAAAGAGCGGGGAATAACGGATGCCGCCGACCTTGCCCCCACACCATCGGATTGGCGCCTTGTCATTTGGCGGGGCGATATTACCTCCTTGAAAATTGATGCCATTGTCAACGCTGCCAACAGCCAGATGGAGGGCTGCTGGCAGCCCTGCCATGCCTGCATTGACAACTGCATCCATACCTTCAGCGGTATCCAGCTGAGGCGTTATTGCCATGAGATGATGGAAAAACAGGGCCATGAGGAGCCCACAGGCCAGGCCAAGATAACACCGGGCTTCAATCTGCCCGCAAAATATATACTTCATACCGTTGGCCCCATAATAGCTTCCGCTCTGACGCAAGAGGATTGCCGCCTCCTTAAATCCTGCTACACCTCCTGTCTTGAGTTGGCGGCAGAGACGGGCTGCGAGAGTATTGCCTTCTGCTGCATTTCCACCGGTGTATTCCGCTTTCCGAAGGACAGGGCGGCAGAGATTGCCGTTGGGACAGTCAAGGAGTATCTTGATGGGAACAGGACAATAAAGCGAGTGGTATTCAATGTTTTTTCGCCCGAGGATGAGGGGATATACAGGAGGCTTCTGGGGTAATGCGGGCATTGATAAAGGGCGTGCACCTGTCACGCCCTTGTTTTTTATGTGTGACCGCAAATCCATTAAGGCAGTCAATCAATGTATCTGAAAGGGGCAAAACAGGTTTGTTTTGCCCGTCAAAAAGAGCAAGATTGCACTTTTTGCAAATGCGTTTGTTCAGTGGACATTATGTAGAGGTAGTAGGCAGGGGAGAGCTTACTGCATATTATAAACTACCACTTTGGAGCGGGATGCTATCAGTTGAGAAAATCCTTCAGTTTCTTTGAGCGGCTGGGATGGCGAAGCTTGCGCAGAGCCTTTGCCTCTATCTGGCGTATACGCTCACGGGTCACATTGAATTCCTTGCCCACCTCTTCCAGGGTGCGTGTACGACCGTCCTCAAGACCGAAGCGCAGCCGCAAAACCTTCTCCTCTCTGGGAGTCAGGGTGCCCAGCACACTCATAAGCTGCTCACGCAGGAAGGTAAATGCCGCGGCTTCGGAAGGTTCTGAAGCGTCCTCATCCGGTATGAAGTCCCCCAGGTGACTGTCCTCCTCCTCGCCTATGGGCGTCTCCAGGGATACGGGCTCCTGGGCTATTTTAAGGATATCCCTTATCTTTTCCACAGGCATGTTCATTTCGGCCGCCACCTCCTCGGGAGAGGGGTCGTGACCCAGCTCCTGAAGCAGCTGACGGGAAACTCTGATAACCTTGTTGATGGTCTCAACCATATGAACGGGGATTCTGATTGTTCTGGCCTGGTCTGCTATGGAGCGGGTAATTGCCTGCCTGATCCACCAGGTGGCATAGGTGGAAAACTTATATCCCTTTGTATGGTCAAACTTCTCCACGGCCTTGATAAGACCCAGGTTGCCCTCCTGAATGAGATCCAGAAACAGCATACCCCGACCCACATAGCGCTTGGCTATGCTTACAACAAGGCGAAGATTGGCCTCGGCCATGCGCCTGCCGGCCTCTTCGTCTCCCGCGGCCATTCTTTTTGCCAGCTCAACCTCCTCCTCGGGAGTGAGCAAATCCACCTTTCCTATTTCCTTGAGGTACATGCGTACAGGATCGTCCACACTGAGGGTTTCGGCAAGATCATCGGTACTGGTTGTCTCTTCCTCAGCGGCCAGCTCCTCAATCTCCTCCAGCTCGCTGGTATCAGGCACCTCATCGTCGGTGATTATCACTGAAAAATCCTCGTCGATGGTTTCAATGCCCAGGCTTTCCAGAACCTCATAAACTTTATCTATCTGCTCCGGATCCATGTTTTGATCTTCAAAGGCCTCAAGGACTTCCTTGATAGTGATAGAACCTTTTTTCTTTGCTTTGCTGATTATTTCATTGAGCTTTGCTTCCACCGGCTCCGTCAGGCTGGCCTTGATCTCATCCACGGCTTCCGTTTCAGGTTTAATAGGTTTTTTATTCAAGTTCATATCCTCCATATGCTTGTTTTCTCTCTTTCAGTATTTTTGCCAATTCTTCAAAATCCGAAGTGCTGTTTAATTTCTCCATTCTTATCGTAGTTATGTAATCCTTCAGAGCATGTTTTGCTCTTGACAGGTTTTCGGGTTTATTTACTATGTGAGTCAGAAGTGACATCTCTTCACTTGTAAGTTCCTGTGAAAACAAGGGGAGAGACAGGCTCCTTTGCTCGCTGTATCTGCTTTTTATTTCTGAGAACACCTTGCCCAAAAAGGGAGATGAAAATTCCTCAGGAGTGATATCAATATCCGATATAAGGCTGGGGTCAAGCAAAGTCAGCCGTATTATTCCCTCCTCGGCGGCAGCCGATTTCACGTTGGTATATCTCAAAGAGCGGTCCCTCGGCTGATACTGGACGGAAGGCCTGGTTTTTTCCATGGCTTTTTTCCTGGCTGCAAGCCTGCGCCTGAGTGCCCGTTTGATCTCCAGCTTCATAGCGTCCGGGGAGACACCAGCCGCCTCGGCGGCCCTGGCTCCGTAAATCTCACGCTCTACCGGACTGGACAATTTGGAAATCAGCTCACTGGCTGCTTTGAGGAATTCTACCCTTTGGTCGGCCTGGGACAGGTCATATTCGTTTTGAATGGCCAGCAGGCTGTATTCTATATGGTTTTCACTTCCTGCCAGAAGCCTTTCAAAGGCCTCTGAGCCGTGTTTTTTTACGAAATCGTCCGCGTCCTGCTTGACTTCTTTCCCATCTGCAGTTTTTGTTGGGAGCTTTAAAACTCTGACATCCAGCTCGGAATTTTTCAATATGTCCAGGGCCCTTTCGGTGGCCAGCTGTCCCGCCTCGTCATTGTCATAGCATATAACTATCTCACGGGTGTACCTGGCTAAAAGGCGGGTTTGCTCAACTGTCAGCGAGGTTCCCATGGAAGCGACTGCGTTGTCAAAGCCAGCCTGGTGGAGGGTTATCACATCAATATTTCCCTCGCATAAAATTATATTTGGCCTCTTCGTCTTTTTTGCGAAATTTATTCCGTAAAGGGATTTTCTTTTGCTGAAAACCAGTGTTTCAGGCGTATTTAAATATTTGGGATCCTCGCCCCCCAGGCTTCGTCCTCCAAAACCGATTATATTGTCTCTTATATCTATTACAGGAAACATCAGCCTGTTACGGAATTTGTCGTAAATGTTGCCCTTGGAGCCTTTTACGGCCAGCCCGGCCTCTATAAGCTCCTGTTTTTCATATCCCAGCCGGGTCATTGCCGTTATCAGACTGTCCCAGGAATCGGGAGCCGCACCGAGCCCAAAGCGCCTGACCGTGGCTCTCTTTATTTTACGCTCTTTAAGGTATTTGACCGCATTGGCTCCCGCCTGCTCATTGAGCACAGAGTAGAAAAACCTTGCCGCGTCCTTGTTGAGCTCAAGAAGCCGCTTTCGCCTGATTGAAATACTCTCGCCGCCTGTCTCGGGAACTGTCATACCGACTCTGTCAGCAAGAAAACGGACCGCGTCGGGATAGCTGAGGTTTTCAATTTCCATTATGAAATTTATAACCCCGCCCCCCTTTCCGCAGCCGAAGCAATAGTACAGTTGCTTTGAAGGTGTGACCGAAAAGGAGGGAGTTTTTTCATTGTGAAAGGGGCACAGACCAAACATGTTAGAACCCTTTTTCACCAGATGGAGATAGGAAGAAACCACATCCGTCAGCTCGTTTCTTTCCATGAGCTCGTCCAAAAAGCTGTCGGGAAACGCCATAAATAAACAAGCCCTCCTTTCGTGGGATTTACTTAGCTTAAACCGACTGAAATCAGAGGTTTTTTAAATATTCCGTAGTATTATAGCTTCTTTTTCTTCTTTGCATACATACACGGATTGCAACAACTGACCCAGTGATTATTGAGTGAAAGATTTTCTCTGAATACTATTCAGATTAGCCCCTAGCGCACCTGCCAGGACTCGGGAATAAACAGCTCATTGTATTTATACATGGCATATTTATCTGTCATTCCCGCTATGTAGTCGCATACGACCTGATGGAGACTTTCGGTTTGCAAAAGCGAAATATAGTCCCTTGGTAGCTTATCGTGATTTTTTAAATAAAAATTATACAACATCTCCAAGATTCCAAAAACTTTTTTTTCTTCGCCCTTTGCAATGGGATTGTAATAAACCCTTTCATACATGAAATTCCTGAAGCTTTCCATAACAAAATACATCTGCGGGCTAAGGGTTATATCGTTTTTTCCGAAGCTGGCCTGAATAATGTCATGTATGATTACATCAAGCCGCTTGCTGTATTCCGCGCCGGTTGCCGTTATGATTTCCGGAGGGATATCCTTCTGGGATAATATGCCCGCTCTGATGGCATCGTCTAAATCGTGGCATATATATGCCACCCTGTCGGCGATTTTAACAACCTTACCCTCCAGGGTAGAAGGCTCTTGCTCTCCGGTGTGGTTTAAAATGCCGTCCCGGACCTCCATGCACAGGTTGAGCCCTATTCCGTTTTTTTCAAGGAGGTCCACTACACGAAGGCTCTGCTCATTGTGCCTGAAACCTTCGGGGCAGAGTTTGGCAAGGGCGCGCTCGCCCGCATGCCCGAAAGGGGTATGGCCCAAATCATGTCCCCATGCTATGGCTTCGGTGAGGTCCTCGTTGAGCCTTAAGGCACGGGCCAGGGTCCTGGAGATGCGCACCACTTCGATAGTGTGTGTCATCCTGGTCCTGTAATGGTCGCCTTCGGGCTGTAAAAACACCTGGGTCTTGTGCTTGAGTCTTCGAAAAGCCTTTGAATGGACAATCCTGTCGATATCCCTCTGAAAACAGGTGCGGATATCGCAGGGGTCTTCATATACCATCCTTCCGGCTGAGCCGGAGGATTTAATTGCGAAAGAGGAGAGAAACTGTCCTTCTTCCTCCTGTCTCAATTCCCTGATAGATTTCATATATGTACTCCGGTAAGAATTTTCGGGTAAAATAAACACGAAGGGGCTTTTTTACAGTAAAAAAAGCTGTTTTATAGTTGATTTAACGTGCTTCCATAATTATATATACAAAAAATAATCCTCTTTTCCTCTTTTTTTGAGTATATTTTTTAAATATTATTAAAAGCGGTGATTAGGTATTCCAATACTTGCGCCCTGTATGTTATACTACATGCTATGGAAACAAGCTTAATTGGGAGGATGCGGGATGAAAAAGGTTGCCGTAGTCATGGGGTCGGACAGTGACCTGCCGGTTGTTCGCGCAACTGTTGAAAGGCTGAAATACTTCGGGATACCCTTTGAGGTGAGGATTATCTCCGCCCACCGCACTCCTTATGAAGCGGAGAGTTTTGCGTCAACCGCGATTGAGCGAGGCTTCGGTGTTATTATAGCATGCGCCGGGAAGGCCGCTCATCTTGCGGGGGTTATTGCCGCATATACCACGCTTCCTGTTATCGGACTGCCCATCAAGTCCTCTTTTATGGACGGGTTGGACAGTCTGCTTTCTGTGGTCCAAATGCCTGCGGGCGTTCCCGTTGCCACAGTTGCCGTAGGAGGTGCGGAGAACGCCGCTGTACTGGCGGCCCAGATATTGGCCCTGGGTGAGCCGGAGCTGGAGGCAAAGCTTGCGGAGTATAAAAAACGGATGGCTTGTGAAGTTGCGGAAAAGGACAAAAAAATCAGGTCCGAATTTAAGCTTTGAATTATAAACATATATAGCCCGGTTTGCCGCCAATGAGGGAGCCGGACAGTGGATCGTTTTGGAGGCTTTATGTTTCATAGTGTTAATGAAGAATGCGGAGTCTTTGGTATTTATTATCCGTCTTATCAATCCGATGTGGCAAAAAACGTATACTATGCCCTATATGCCCTGCAGCACAGGGGACAGGAGAGCTGCGGCATAGCTGTCAATGATGACGGTATTATTAAGCTGGAAAAGAATATAGGACTTGTTCACGATGTGTTTAGCGCACCGGTGTTAAACCGTCTGGGAGGGGGCAGCATGGCCATTGGCCATGTCAGGTGCTCCGCAACGGATGAAATATCCCAGGTGTCCTATGCCCAGCCTATGCTTGTCCATCATGTCAAGGGCTCAATGGCAATCGCCAATAACGGGAAGCTGACCAACGCAAATGAGCTGCGGGAAGCTCTTGAGCTGTCGGGAGCCATTTTTCAGACCACAAGCGATACCGAGGTTATATCATATGCGGTGACCCGTGCCAGGCTCCTGGAGGACTCCATTGAAAAGGCTGTAGAGAAGGCTATGGCCACATTAAGCGGAGCCTACTCAATGGTAATCATGTCTCCCCGCAAGCTTATCGCCGTCAGGGATCCCAACGGATTCAGGCCCCTGTGTATGGGGAAGCTGGGAGATGCCGTTATATTCGCCTCCGAAAGCTGCGCTCTGGCTAGTATCGGAGCGGAATTTGTCCGGGATATTGAGCCGGGAGAGATAGTGGTCATGGGACCAGAGGGGCTTAAGAGCATAAAAACCCATTGCGGGGGAAAAAATCATATCTGTGTTTTTGAATATGTCTATTTTGCAAGGCCGGATTCCATAATAGAAGGCCGGAGCGTACATATGGCGAGAAGACAAGCTGGAGCTATTCTGGCCGCCGATTACCCTGTGGAGGCGGATGTTGTCATAGGCGTGCCGGACTCGGGGCTGGACGCGGCCATGGGATATGCCGAAGCTTCCGGAATCCCCTATGGGGTTGGCTTTATAAAAAACAGATATATAGGCAGGACTTTCATCCAGTCGGGACAGGGTGAAAGGGAAGACTCGGTCCGAATAAAACTGTCAGTACTTAAATCGACGGTGGCCGGAAAAAGAGTTGTTATGATAGACGATTCGATAGTCAGGGGGACTACCAGCAGGCGTATAGTAAGCCTTGTAAGAGAGGCGGGAGCCACACAGGTGCATATGAGAGTGTCATCGCCTCCTTTTATCCATCCCTGTCATTTCGGTGCCGATGTGGGCAATGAGAAAAAGCTGATTGCAAATTCTATGACTGTTCCCGAGATTGCGAAAATGATTGACGCAGACAGCCTGGCTTATCTTAGCGTGGAGGGCGTTAAAAGCATTGCGGCTGACACCGGATGTGAATTCTGCGTGGGCTGTTTTACCGGGGAATACCCAATACCGCCACCGCAAAAGACCGCCCAAAATAGTTATAAGACAAAACAGAGCTNACAGTTTTTGGNTAACATAAACTTGGAGGTAATGAAGTGTATAAAAGCTACAGTGACAGCTATAAGGAAGCGGGAGTGGACGTGACCGCCGGATATGAGGCTGTCTCCCTGATGAGGGAGCACGTCGAGCGAACTGTCACACCGGAGGTTTTATCGTCTGTGGGAAGCTTCGGCGGGATGGTTATGCCCTCCCTGGAAGGTATAAAGGAGCCGGTGTTGGTTTCAGGTGCCGACGGGGTGGGAACAAAGCTGAAGTATGCCTTTAAACTGGACAAGCATGATACCGTGGGCATTGACTGCGTGGCCATGTGTGTTAACGATATTGTCTGCAGCGGCGCCCGCCCCCTGTTCTTTCTGGACTATATTGCCACTGGCAAAAACGTCCCTGAAAGGATAGCTCAGATAGTTGCAGGAGTAGCTGAAGGCTGCGTAAAAAGCGGCTGTGCCCTGGTGGGAGGCGAGACTGCCGAGATGCCGGGCTTTTACAACGAGGACGAGTATGATCTTGCCGGGTTTGCAGTGGGAATTCTGGACAAGTCCGAGATAATAGACGGCCGGGAGATTACGCGGGGAGACAAGCTTATCGGTCTTGCCTCCAACGGATTGCATTCAAACGGCTATTCCCTTGTCAGGAAGCTGTTTGATCCGGATGATTGCGACCTTGACGAATATATACCCGAGCTTGCATGCACCCTGGGAGAAGAGCTTTTAAGACCCACACGGATATACGCCAAAACCGTAATGTGCATAACGAAAACCCTGGGCCATAAGGTAAAAGGCATGGCCAATATAACAGGCGGAGGCCTTATCGAAAACATTCCCCGTATGTTGCCCGACGGAATTAAGGCGATAATAACGCCGTCCTCCATTCCGATTTCCCCCATATTCAGCATAATACAGAATAAGGGCGATATTTCCTACAGAGATATGTACAACACATTTAATATGGGTATTGGCTTTGTAATGGCAGTATCCAGCGAGGATGTGGGCGCGGTGCTGGATTCCCTTGTCTGCGCCGGAGAGCGTCCCTATGTGATAGGATGCTGCAAGCCAGGGGATAAAGAGGTGGAGTTCAAGTGGTAAAAACTGCGGTTTTGGTATCGGGAGGCGGCACTAATTTGCAGGCTATCCTGGACGCAATGCTTTTTGGCGAAATAAAAAACTGTGAGATCACAGCGGTAATATCTTCTTCTCCCGAAGCTTACGCATTGACCCGCGCCAAAAATGCCGGTGTACCGGCATATGTTGTGGACATAAAAAGCTTTCCCAACCGAAGGTTTTTCACGGATGCCATTATTGACAAGCTGAGGGATCTGGATATCGAGTTGGTTGTAATGGCCGGCTTCAAGTATATTCTTACATCCCGGTTCACATCGGTGTTTGACAGCAGGATAATCAACATACACCCATCCCTGATACCCGCTTTTTGCGGTGAGGGGTACTATGATATTCATGTACATGAAAAGGCGCTTGAATACGGCGTTAAGCTGACAGGGGCAACGGCTCATTTTGTCACCAGGGAGCCGGATGCGGGCCCCATAATACTTCAAAAGGCTGTGGAGGTCAGGGAGGACGACACTCCCGAGACACTTCAGAAAAGAGTGATGGAAGAAGCGGAATGGAAGATACTTCCCAGGGCGGTAAGCCTGTTTTGTGAGGGGAGACTTAAAATAGAAGGCAGGGTTGTCAGAATTTTGCCGGAGAAGCTGTCAAAATAGGGAACGTAAGAGAAAACTATTGAAGTGGAGGGGAGTTTTATGCCGGCTGAGCTGCTCAGGAGCAATAAATACCCGGGCAGGGGAATTATAATTGGAAGGTGTTCTGACAACAGGAGGACCGCAATTGCCTATTTCATTATGGGGCGCAGTGAAAACAGCCGAAACAGGATTTTCGTCCAAACGGAAGAGGGTATAAAAACAGAGGCCTTTGATCCGTCGAAACTGTCGGACCCCTCCCTGATAATATACACTCCGGTAAGAAAAGCGGGGAACGCAATTGTGGTCACAAACGGGGACCAGACCGATACCATATGGGATTATCTTTCAGCGGGCAAGAGCTTTGAGGATGCGCTGAGAACCCGGACCTTTGAGCCGGATGCTATGAAAACTCCCCGGATATCGGCAGTGGTATATCCGGACGGCGCATATAAGTTGTCCATACTTAAAAGCATGAACGGGGACGCTGGCCATACACTCCGGTTTTTTTACGAGTATATGCAGCCAAAAGCAGGAACAGGGCACCTGATACACACATACAAATCCGACGGGGAGCCCGTGCCGTCCTTTGAGGGGGAGCCCGCGGCGGTAAAAATACCGGACAGCGCAGATGAACTGGCCGGAATAATCTGGAGTTCCCTGGATGAGGACAATAAGGTATCCCTGTATGTATGCTACACGGATTTGAGCACCGGAGAGACGGAGAGAAGAATTATCAATAAGAATATCCGATAATTTGGCATGGAGGTCGGCATGGCTAAAGAATTTGAATTGAAATATGGCTGCAATCCAAATCAGAAACCCGCCCGGGTTTTTATGAAGCAGGGAGAGCTTCCCATTGAGGTTTTATCAGGGAAGCCAGGATATATAAATCTGCTGGATGCCATGAATGGCTGGCAGCTTGTCAGAGAGCTGAGCCTGGCCACCGGTCTTCCGGCTGCAGCGTCCTTTAAGCATGTGAGCCCTGCCGGAGCGGCGGTTGGCCTTCCCCTGAGTGATGTCCTGAAAAAGATATACTTTGTGGAAGATATGAAGCTGTCACCCATGGCTGCGGCTTATGTCAGGGCAAGAGGAGCTGACAGAATGTCCTCATATGGGGACTGGGCGGCTCTTTCGGGCATATGCGACGAGGAAACCGCGGCCATTTTATCAAAAGAGGTGTCCGACGGGATAATAGCCCGGGGATATACCGACCGGGCCCTGGAAATCTTGAAAAAAAAGAAAAAAGGCTCTTATATTATTATTGAAATGGACCCTTCATATGAGCCCGGCGATTTGGAAGACAAGGATGTTTTCGGCATAACCTTTCGGCAGCGCAGAAATGACCTGATAATTGATGAGGGGCTCTTATCAAATATCGTCACCAGAGCCCGTAGCCTCCCCGACAGCGCAAAACGGGACCTGATAGTAGCCCTTATTACACTCAAGTATACCCAGTCCAATTCGGTATGCTATGCAAAGGACGGTCAGGCAATCGGCGTCGGGGCGGGCCAGCAATCCAGAATCCACTGTACGAGACTTGCAGGAGACAAAGCCGACATCTGGTATTTGCGGCAGCACCGGAAAGTTATTGAGCTGCCGTTTAAAAAGGGACTTACCCGATATGAAAAAGACAATGCCATAGACAGATATCTGTCGGAAGACCACGGGGATATATTTGATGGATGGGAGCTGTATTTCACCGAAAAACCCGAGCCTTTCAGCAGGGAGGAAAAGCGGGTTTGGCTGGATACACTGGAGGGCGTGGCTCTGGGCTCGGACGCGTTTTTCCCCTTTGGAGACAATATTGACAGGGCATGCAGGAGCGGTGTCAGATATATAGCTCAGCCCGGTGGCGGCGTACGGGATGACAATGTAATCGAAAAATGCGATAAATACGGAATAACAATGGCGTTTACCGGTGTAAGACTGTTTCACCACTGAGCTTCGAATTATTCGATTTATTTATATAAAAGGCACATATGGCTGCGGGTCATCTGTGCCTTATTTAAAATACGGGACGGAGAGGATAAAAATGACGGTACTTGTTGTGGGTGGAGGCGGGCGTGAGCACGCCATATGCGCGGCTCTCCGCAAAAGCCCTCTGGTAAAAAGGCTTATATGCGCGCCTGGAAACGGTGGCATTTCCAATATAGCCGAGTGTGTGCCTGTCAAGGCTACGGATATACCGGGAATGCTGAAGCTGGCCGGGGAGAGGGGAGTCGATTTTGTTGTAGTTGCCCCTGATGATCCTCTTGCACTGGGTATGGTTGACGCTTTTGAAAAGGCGGGCATAGCCGCCTTTGGGCCAGGGAAAAATGCTGCCATAATTGAGAGCAGCAAGGTGTTTTCCAAATCCCTGATGGAAAAATACGCAATTCCCACCGCTTCCTACAGGGCCTTCGACCATATGCAGGACGCGCTGGATTATATAGAGGAAAAAGGCGCCCCCATTGTGGTCAAGGCGGACGGGCTTGCCCTTGGTAAAGGCGTAGTAGTGGCTATGACCCTGCAGGAGGCAAAACAGGCGGTAAAGGAAATGATGGAGGATAAAAAGTTTGGTCAGTCCGGTTCAAGGATTGTAATAGAGGACTATATGACCGGGCCGGAGGTGACGGTGCTGTGTTTTACCGACGGGAAAACAATAGTGCCCATGCCCTCGTCTCAGGACCATAAAAGGGCATATGACAATAACGAAGGTCCTAATACGGGGGGGATGGGGGCAATCTGCCCCAGCCCGAACTATACTCCCCGGATTGCCCAGGAGTGTATGGAGAAAATCTTCCTTCCTACGATACACGCAATGGCTTCGGAGGGGCGCCCCTTTAAAGGAGTGCTGTATTTCGGGCTGATGCTTACGCCCGACGGCCCCAGGGTGGTTGAATACAACGCCCGCTTCGGCGACCCGGAGACCCAGCCGGTTCTCTCCCTTCTGGAGACAGACTTAATGGAGATATTTATGGCAGTCACCGGGGAAAGACTCTCGGAGCTGGAAATAAAATGGAAGGACGGGGCGGCCTGCTGTGTTGTTTTGGCCAGCGGCGGCTATCCTGGCCAATATACAACCGGATATGAAATAGAAGGACTGGACAAGAGCCTGCCGGGCATTACGGTATATCACGCGGGCACAAAAAAGGAGGAGGGCAAATATTTTACTTCAGGAGGCCGGGTACTCGGAGTGACAGCCACGGCAGAACACTTGAAGGGAGCAATAAACATGGCATATGACGCCGTAAAAACCATATACTTTAAGGACATGCACTACAGAGCCGATATCGGGCGGGATTTCCTTGTATAAGTCTTTATTGAGTGAGAAGTCGGGCCTTAATCCGTTTTTTCCGCGGAGCTTATCATATATAAAGGGAAAGGAGCAGGATTAAAGTTATGAAAGCAAGTAGGGAAAGCAGAAAAAAAGGCCGCTTGAAGCTTTATATTGAGCGCTCAAAGAAAAATATAAAGGAGCGAAAGATTCTTTTTGCCGTCTATCTTGTCATTAGGCTTATCGTTGTGGCGGCTATGATTATGGAACTTATAAACAGGGAGTACTATAATGTTTTCTGCTGTATATTGACGCTAATCCTGTTCATGATACCCTCATTTGTGGAAAACCGTATCAAAATAGATGTGCCTGATGTTTTAGAGATAATCATACTTCTTTTTATATTTGCCGGTCAAACATTGGGAGAGCTGAAGGAATACTATATAACATTTCCCCACTGGGATACGATGCTACATACTGTCAACGGTTTTTTGTGTGCCGCAATCGGCCTTGCCCTGATAGATATATTGAACAAGAGTCCGAAGTTTGCCATACGCCTTTCCCCCTTTTATGTTGCTCTGTTTACCTTCACCTTTTCCATGACAGTGGGGGTTATATGGGAGTTTTACGAATTTGCCATGGATATGCTGTTTAAGACGGATATGCAAAAGGATACGATTATTAAAAGCATATCGTCGGTTATGCTCAACCCCGAAGGACGAAACAGGGCGGTGACCGTAGCTATTGAAAGCGTTGTTATAAACGGAGAGACATGGGATTTTGGCGGCTATTTGGATATAGGGCTTATTGACACTATGAAGGATTTACTGGTAAACTTTGTGGGTGCCCTTGTCTTTTCCGTCATAGGATACTTTTATGTGAAAAATAAGGGCTCGAACCGGCTGCTCAAACACCTTATTTTAACGAGTAAGAAGTATCACAGCACTGAAGCTGAAAATCAAACCGATGATAAAAGCCTGGTTCCCACGGGAGACAGGGAATAAAACAACAAGGCTGCCTGAGAGTATTACAGGCAGCCCTCTTTTTGCAGTTATTGTGTCTGCTTTCTTTTCTTTGCCGGCAGCTCCAGAATGGCTCCCGGGCGGGAGAAATCCTGAAAACCTGGCTTTTTAAAACCGATAATCTCCAGACCGTATAAAAATCTCAAGTCTATCATAAAAGATTATTCCGGTCAGGATATTTCAGCACCCGGCTTAAGGTCATCGTCGGCAAATATGACTCTGGCCCTGTCGCCGTCCTCTGCTGCCAGCAGCATACCATGGCTTTCAACACCTCTGATGGCAGCGGGTTTAAGATTAAAAACGCAAATGATTTTTTTGCCTATAAGCTGCTCGGGCGTGTACCACTTGGCAATTCCCGAAACTATCTGACGGGTCTCGGAGCCGAAATCAACCTGCATACATAAGAGTCTGTCCGCCTTTTTAACAGGTTCGCAGGCCTTAATTTCGCCAATCCTCAGCTTTGTTTTCCGGAACTCGTCTATTGTAATGATGCCATCGGTTTTACCCTTATTTTGGTTTTTATCAGTGCCTGTGCCACCCGTGTCTGGTTGCAGCTTTTCCAACTCATCCAGTTCCTTGTTGAGGTCCAGCCTGGGGAAGATGTTTTCGCCTTTGGAAACCGTCACATTTTTCGGGAGAAGCCCGAAGCTGCCGGCGGAATCCCAGTTGAATATGCTCAAATCGGCTCCAATCTTCTTTCTTATAATCTCGCTGCTGTCCGGTATGAAGGGGGTGAGCAGAATGGCGCAAATACGCACGGTTTCAAGCAAGTTATACATTACTCTTGCTAGGCGCGCTTTATTGCTCTCATCCTTTGCCAGTATCCAGGGAGTTGTCTCGTCTATATATTTATTGGCCCGGGACACCACCTTGAAAATATCCATCAGCGCCGACTGGAAAGCGTAGCTTTCCATACTCCGCTCATATAGGCTTCTCAGGTTTTTCGCCATGCCTGTCAGTTCCTCGTCGGCAGGCTCGG
>JGI24712J26585_10002753_pt1 | contig 14191 bp, 9 predicted proteins | sample BioPla3DNA2_FD_26585 | JGI IMG/M metagenome (IMG submission 26585) | reverse complement strand
CACAAAAAACACCTGCCTCTATCGCACGAACCCATTCGGACTCCAGCAAGCTCCTTATTCCCATGCCACCATGTTCTTCGTCAGCCGTGAAACCTAGTAATACAGGCTTTGGGGGAATTGTTCCCGATTCAAGCAGACAGAGCGCCGCCTCAATCATCGCGACATTGCCGCCTTTCATATCTGCTGTTCCTCTTCCATACATGACCCCATCGACTACCGTTGCGCTGAGTGGAGGATACGTCCATGCTGTTTCGTCGCCGAATGCCACTGTGTCGAGATGCCCAAAGAACCCGACGCCGCCGGAATTAGTAACGCCCGGGATGCGGATTATCAGCGAACTTCTGCCCGAACCGTGGTCGATTCGCTCTGTTTTCACATCGAATGGCGAAAAGACATCTTCGATATAATCGACGAGGATCGCTTCACGCCCCTCCGGCTGCCTCGTATCAACCATGACCATGTCGCGTAGCAGCGACTCACAGCGATCCATGCGCGGTACATTTGCCATTGTCATCCCCCTGTTTCATGAAGTAGCGGCGCATTGTGACTCAAGCGCGTCTCACCTGCCCTTGTAGCTCCTTTGTTACATTGAGCAGTGACTCACAGCGATCCATGCGCAGTACATGGATGCAGTCGTTTGCTTCTGCTCAAAAGTCTAGAGCGTGCCCCCAACTAATTGTTTAATTTCCTTGCCTACTCCTTGTAAAAAATAGACAAGGTCATTATAGCGGTTGAATCGCGATCTGGCAGTTCGAAAGCATCCTCGCAAATAGCCCGGAACTGGTTGCCAAGTAACACGCGCGAACAAAAATTCATCTAAAACTGAAAAACTGCACTTAGTTTTTTTAAATTCGGTTGAATCAGTAGAACCCCGCTCAGCACTGTTTAAAAACCGAAAGCACCCGAAATACTTTTACATATAAAACTGAAAAACTGCACACTGGTGCAAGGGGTAAAATCCAATATTTCAATATTAATTGAAAAACTGCACACGCTGGTCTGATTAGGTGCGGGATTGCTTGAAACTGATCAAAACGCTAACGTGTGCGGGGAAAATTCTCAATATTAGTTGAATTTTTGCACAGCTCATTTTATGTTGACTGTGAGGATGTTGGTGAATGGGGTGAGGATGATACATGAGGGCGAATGAAAGCATAAAGGTGCCGGAATCGGTGAGTGCCGTGATGCGTCTTTTGGAAGACGCGGGTTTTGAGTGTTTTGTTGTTGGCGGTTACCTGCGCGATTCGCTTCTCGGACGCCCAACGTTCGATGTCGATCTTGCGACTTCGGCAACGCCGGAGGATGTAATACGCAGTCTTACACATTATTCGGTGATTCCGACAGGTATACAGCACGGAACAGTGTCTGTGCTGACCGACGATAGTCCTATTGAGATCACGACTTTTCGTGAGGACGGTTCGTATTCAGATTATCGGCATCCCGATGAGGTTCAGTTTGCAAAAACAATCGAAGAAGACCTCTCCCGCCGAGATTTTACGATCAATGCGCTTGCTTGGAATGAAAAACGCGGATTGATTGATCCTTGGGGCGGGCAGTCTGATTTGAAAAATAGAGTGATTCGGACGGTCGGCGACGCGAATCAGCGTTTTCGCGAAGACGCTCTCCGCATTATTAGAGGGCTAAGGCTGGGCGCAGAGCTTGCTTTTCATATTGATGAAGAAACGAGCGAGGCGATGTACAGTTGTAAACATTTGTTGCAGTTTGTCGCTTCGGAACGACTGCAAGTTGAGCTAAATCGGTTGCTCGTTGGGGAAAATGCGTTATCTGTTTTGCAGAAGCACACTGATATTTTGTTTGTCGTGATCCCGGAGCTCGCCTGCGTTGATAAGTTTCGATATATACCGGATACGGAGTATAATTCCGCGCCTGTGTTGTGTGATGCAACGATGAATCTCGGTACGAATCTGAACAATCGGGAGGGCTTATCTTCGTCGTCATTGCTTGACACCGCGCTTTTGCGAATGTCATACGTGAGTGAAGATATCGCGTTGCTGTGTAATTGCAATAGCTCCCGCCATGTGGCATCCAGTCCGAAAGAAGAAGTTGCTTCGCTTTGTGATTGCACTGGTCCCTGCCATGTGGCATCTAGTCCGAAAGAAGAAGTCGCGTTGCGACTTGCTGCACTTCTCTGTGATCTTGATCATGTGGCGGAGGTTTTGAGAAGACTTCGCTACGACAGTGCAACAATCGATCGTGTTGAAAAGCTCATCAATTTTCAAAATGAGGATTTGTGTCCTGAAAAACGATCGGTTTGGCGTGCGATTCGCGCATACGGACAAAAGATTTTCCTCGATGGCATGAGACTTCGAATTGCAGGCGAGCGCGCAGTTACAGGATATGGAGAGATTGCCCCAGGGTCCGTATCGGTTGGCGAACCGGAGTTTTTGTCGGCTGCAGGCGCGTGCGAAGAGAGTTCGAAAACCCCACCAGCATTCGTATGGCGCAATCAGGCAGCAAGTGCGTGCGAGGAGAGTTCACACAACACCGTTTCGATCGAGGGGTCAAAGCCTGCGACAGTTGCGATTGCTCGGATAGCAAACGAATTGATTCGAAGCGGACAAATATTGGAGCTGAAGGATTTGGCAATTGACGGACATGATCTTCTGGAGTGCGGCTACGAGGGCAAAGAAATCGGTCAGATGTTAGAGTTGATTTTGGAGAAAGTATGTGTCGAAGGTATGCCTAATACGCGCGAGAGCTTACTGCATTATATCGACGATAAACGAGACAAACAAATGACTGCGGGATCCTGACGGATGGTCAAGGGCTATCTCGACGATACGCGCAACAACTAATTGATTTGCAGACATGGGAAAGTATCGTGGCGGTGAGCAAAACGACGATACGCGCAACAACTAATTGATTTGCAGACGTGGGAAAGTATCGTGGCGGGGAGCAAAACGACGATACGCGCAACAATGAATTGATTTGCAGACATGGGAAAGTATCGTGGCGGGAGTGAAGCGGCGATAAGCGATAAATGACTGAAGGTCTACTGTTGGCGGAAAGTCAGTGTGACATTGTTCTCATCCGTAATCGTTAGAATATCCCCTTCAATCGCATACGTCATGCGGAGAACAGCAGATCCTCCATCGGTTTTGACAAGCGTGATGCGCAAGTTGCCGTTCCGGTCTGCTTGATAGCTCAGCGCCAAGCGATCCTTGAGATCGACGAACATTCTTATTTCCTCTTCGGTCAGAACCGCGACACCGGGGAGCAGGTTGAGGGCGCCGTTATCATTAAACTCGAAGATTATGCCAAGAGAATAGGTCGGGTCTTCCGTCTCGATCAATCTCCAAGCCCCGACGATGGCGCTTTTAGTAGCACACGCTGATAACAAATAAGCGATACCGAACAATATCAGCGTGACAGTCAGCAGGATGGTAATGCGAGTTCTTTTTTTCATTGATTTGATCCTTTGCGTTACGGCGCGGTGCGTGAAAACATTATGAACCATTTCTGCGTATTTGGAAAATCTTGTCGGATATTCGGAATTCTCAAACATGTTTCGCTACTAAAAACACAATTCGGAGCGTGGCAATTCAAAAGGATAAGTGATCATGTTATTGACATATGCCGGAAACAGTCGTAGCATATAAGTGGAGGGCACGACAGGCTAAACGGGAAGACTGATTGGTGTATGTGCCTAGATTGGAGTTCATGATTCATGGCAAGACCAAGGAAGAGAAGAAGAGTTTGTGGTTTGCCCGAAGTCAATAGATTCGGACCCCTTGACGCACCGATAGGCGTTTCGGACAACGTCATCATGACGGTCGATGAGTACGAAACGATTCGATTGATCGATCTTGAGGGTCTCACACAAGAAGAATGTGCCGAGCAGATGAATATTGCACGTAGCACTGTTCAGGGCATTTATGTCGATGCCAGGCGGAAGCTGGCGGAGGCTTTGGTGAACGGAAAAGTGTTATTGATCGAGGGGGGAACATACCTTCTTTGCGACGGTTCGGGAAATGGTTACGGTCGAGGGTGCCGTTATCGACATACTCGCGGGCAAGGTTGCGGCAGAAGACGAGGTACACAGTAGGTGTCGTCACGGGCAGGCCTTGGAGACCTGCGGCACCATCTGCGATGCCGTAGTGCACAGAAGGTGTCGTCATAAGCACTTTTGGAGTCCGGACGAGCTGATGCTTCGCTGAGGTGCGCGATAGGCGTCGTCGCAGGGATCCAAATAGAAGAATAAATCGAGAGATAAAGGGAGGACATAAAATGAAAATATCAATACCGGTAGACAACAACTCAATGGAATCAAACGTATGCGCTTCGTTTGGGCGCGCGCCGTTTTTTCTTGTATACGATACAGAAACGAAAGAGGCTGCTTTTGTTGAAAACACAGCGGCTTCCGGTACGGGCGGCGCAGGAATCAGAGCCGCACAGATTATAGCGGATCAGGGAGTGAGCGCACTGCTGACGCCAAGATGTGGGCAAAATGCGGCGGATGTGTTCCGTTCGGCAGACATCAAACTGTATAGGACGAACACCGATTCCTTAAAGGACAACATCGAAGCGTTTATTAAAGGCGAACTGCCTTTGTTGGAAGAATTTCATGCCGGATTTCATGGAAGAAACCGCGGAATGTAATATGAAAATTGCAGTACTGAGCGGCAAGGGCGGTACGGGGAAGACGCTCGTTTCAGTCAATTTGGCGGCTGTCGCAGGGCATTCGACTTACATCGACTGTGATGTTGAAGAGCCGAACGGTCATCTTTTCTTTAAACCTGCTATTGCTCGCGAGGAACTTATTACGGTCAAGATCCCGCAAGTCGATGAAAAGCAATGCGTCGGCTGCCGGGCATGTGTTCATTTTTGCAACTACAATGCCCTAGCTTACGTGAATAACAGACTGATAATTTTCGATGACGTATGCCATTCGTGCGGAGGCTGTGTTCTCGTCTGCCCTGAATCGGCACTCTCGGAAAGCGATAAGGCGATCGGGGAAATTGAAATCGGCGTCGCGGGCGATGTCAACGTATATACGGGAATTTTGAATACAGGTGAGGCGACCGGCATCCCGATTATCAACAGGTTATTGGAAGAAGGGAGCGCCGAAGGACGTGTGCCGATATTCATCGATTGCCCGCCAGGCAGTGCCTGTATTGTGATGGAGAGCATCAAGGATGCCGATTATTGTGTTCTAGTGGCTGAACCGACTCTATTCGGTGCGCACAATTTGAATATGGTGTATGAACTGGTCAAGCTTTTTGATAAACCGACCGGCGTCGTGCTCAATAAATGCATGAATGAAAAAAATCCGGTGGAAGAGTTCTGCCTTGACAAGAGTTTAGAAATCTTGGGGCGGATCCCTTTCGACCATGAATTGGCATCGCTGAATTCAAATGCTGAAATCGTCGTCAACAAGAATGAAAAATACCGCGAGCTGTTCTCGGATCTTCTTGAAACCATCGTAGACAGGGTGGAGAGAGAAAGCGCATCACATGAACCGAACAGAGTACATGAAGCAACCGCAGGTGATCAAGAACGACACCGTGTGGAGCTAGAGCAGGTATGTGGCGAAAAGGTGTATGGCAAAGTCACTGCGGATGATCAAGAAGACCATCGCATGGAGCTAGAGCAGGTATGTGGCGAAAAGGTGTATGGCAAAGTCATTGCGGATGATCAAGAAGGACACAACGCGGAGCAGGAGAAAGCATCTGGCATAAATGATTTTGACGAGCCGGATGAGCATTGCATAGAACGGGAAGGAGCTAATTCCGAGCAGGGTTATGCATCAAATGAAATGGAAGGAGGCGCGGAGTGAAGCAGTTGTTAATCCTTAGCGGAAAAGGCGGAACGGGCAAGACAACTGTTGCCAGCGCCTTCATCAAGCTTGCTGATGCGAGAGCGTATGCCGACTGTGACGTGGATGCTCCGAACTTGCATCTCGTCACGGAATGGGCAACGGACCCGAGCAAGCGAGACTATTACGGTTTGCCTGTCGCTAAGCTCACGCCGGAGCTCTGTACGCACTGCGATCTCTGCCGACAGCACTGCCGTTTTGGCGCCATTTCGGATGGTGATCAGTACTCGGTCGATCCTTACGGCTGTGAGGGGTGCGGTGTCTGTGCATATATTTGTCCTGCGCAAGCGATCGAGATGGTGCCTGCTGTTGCCGGAGAGTTGATGCTCTATGCAGATGAGGAGAAGGTATTCTCCACGGCACAACTCAGAATGGGGAGCGGCACCTCAGGTCTGCTCGTCACAGAAGTGAAAAAAGAGATGAAAGAGGTCGCTCACGGTATCAAACCTGCCGTCGAGGTCGTTTACGACAACAGCAAAACTGCCATTAAGACAGCAAAAGACGGCAAACCTGCCATCGAGGCTGCTCACGATAGCAAAACTGTCACCAATGCCGCTTCTGATGGGAAGCCTGTCATTGAGGTCGATTACGGCAGCGAAGTTGCCATTATCGACGGTTCTCCCGGGATTGGTTGCCCGGTGATCGCCTCGCTTAGCGGCGTCGACATGGTTCTCATCGTCGCCGAACCTTCCCTTTCAGGTCTTAGCGACATGGAGCGCATCATTCGAACGGCAGAGGGTTTCGACACGAAGATTGCCGTGTGTACGAACAAATACGATATGAACTTGGAAATTTCGGAGAAAATCGAGCAGTTTTGCGAGGAGCGGGGGTTGCCATTTGCGGGCAGGATACCGTTTGATCCCGCCGCTGTGAGAGCGGTCAACAATGCCAAAACAATTGTTGACGTTGAGTGCCCTTCGGGAACTGCCGTGACAGATATCTTCAAAAAGACGATGACGCTCCTGTTCGATTGAGTCTCCCCGATCGATTCACGATTGAACAAGAGTCTTAATTAATAGATAAAAGCCCGATTTGCACAAAATGACGGGCAAACCATTGATAGAGAGGTAATAAAATGAAAAAAATCGCCGTAGCAAGTGATAACGGAAAGGTGACCGAACACTTCGGTCATTGTGAGTCTTTTATCGTCTTCCATGCGGAGGACAAGAAAATCGTCAAAGTTGAGACGATCGCAAGCCCAGGTCACCGCCCCGGATTCCTGCCGCTTTTTCTTGCGGAGCAAGGCATTGATGTGATCATCAGCGGCGGCATGGGTGGCGGCGCAGTCGACCTTTTTAATGAGAAGAATATTGAAGTGATTATCGGCGCCCGAGGCACGGCTCAGGAAGCTGCCGAAGGTTACTTGGACGGCTCGCTTCTGTCCACAGGCTCAGTTTGCAGTGAACATCAACATCACGATGACTGCGGAGCGTACGGCGAGTAGTTCGCAAATGCAGATTGCTTAAAGTTTTGCGTAGCGTTCAGGATTGCCCTGAGTGTCGAGCGCACAGCGAGTAGTCCACGAATACAATTTGATTCAAGCAACATAACGTGCGCTCAGGTTAGCACGGAGTACGAAACACCTGACGAATAGTCCACAGATGTAGATTGCTTGGAGCCGTGCAGCGCGCATCCGGGATTGCCAAGAGCACGAGGCGTGCGGCGAGTAGTTAGCGGATTGTGGATTGATTCGTAACGTGCGCTTTACATGTGGCGAGCGCGTGGCACATCACAGTTAGTTCGCAGACATAGAATACTTTAAGCTGTCCAGCGTGCACATCGTTATGTCATGTATATGGGGTGCACGGCGATTCGCTGTGCAAATCAGAATGCTTTGCCGGTTGGGTGCTGCGCTTTCGGCACGGTGCTGCACTTTCGGCGCACAAGTCGTTTGTGAGGCGATCGGCTGCCTTATTTCCCGATACAATTCCTCCCAATGCAGAACAGATGAACTTTTCGAATTGAAAAGAAAATGACTTTGTCACTGTTTTGTAATATTGAACCACAACATGTGGTAGTATTATGGTTCTCAGAACACTATATAAAGTGTATGTCAAAATCATTCGGTGCGTTCAGAAGATCGCATTTTGCATGGATGAGAGAGAAGGTGTTGGGATGAGCGTGTTAGCATCCGTTATTAAACGTCATTTTACGAAGGACATTGAGAACAGAAAATGTTCGGTCTTTGATCTTTTTGAGTGGAAAAAATGTGATGTATACCTAGTGGATCATAAGTCGGGTCGCGTGCTCACTGATATGAAGGATCTTGAATTCCCTTCCCATTACTCTCAGACTGCCTGCGACATCATTGCGTCGAAGTATTTCAGAAAGGCAGGCGTTCCGGGTGAACAGGGTTACGAGACGTCCATGCGTCAAGTTTCGGATCGCATGGTTTCTTTCTGGGTTAAAGCGCTTGTCGACGAAGGAATGATCGATGAAGAAGAGTCCGTCATCCTTTACGATGAGCTCGTCTATGCCATATTGGCGCAGATGTTTGCGCCGAACTCGCCGCAGTGGTTCAATACGGGACTCAAGCTCAAGTACGGCATCGCCGGGGGGATGAATGAACTCTATTACTACGATGAGGAGAAAGGCGAGGTCGTCATGTCTGAAGACGACTACACGCGCACACAGGCGTCCGCTTGCTTTATTCTCTCCATCTGCGATCAGTTGCTCGGACCTCACTCCATTTCGGAAGCTTACGTATCCGAGACAAAATTGTTCAAGGGCGGTTCCGGAACCGGGACGAACTTCTCCACGATTCGCGCTGAAGGCGAAGCGCTCTCCGGAGGCGGTCACTCGTCGGGTCTCATGAGTTTCCTGAAAGGGCTTGACCGAAATGCTGGCGCCATCAAGTCGGGCGGTACGACGCGTCGTGCGGCGAAGATGGTTTGTCTTGACATCGATCATCCGGAGATTGAGCGCTTTATTACGTGGAAAGCGCGTGAGGAAGACAAGGTCATCGCTCTCGCAAAGATGGGTTACGATGCGGATATCGACGGGGAAGCCTACCAAACTGTCTCGGGGCAAAATTCGAACAACTCGGTCCGGTTCAATGATGAATTCATGCGTAAGGTAGCTGATCTCGAACGCAATCCGAACGCGAAAATCCGCCTTAAGGGGCGCCGCGATTCGAGTGTCGATCGTGATGTTGATGTCAGTCATTTGTGGGAGATTTTCAATCAGTCTGCATGGCGGTGTGCCGACCCCGCGCCGCAATTTGACGACACGTTTAATGCTTGGCATACGTGCCCGGCGGGTGAAGACGGCGAAGTCGGCGCGAAGCACAACAGAATCAATTCGACTAACCCATGCGGCGAATACGCGTTCCTCGATGACACGAGCTGTAATTTGGCTTCGATCAACGTGTTGCGCTTCTACGATAGCGAATCGGATACCTTTGATATCGAGGGGTACAGGCATCTTATCTCGATCGCGCAGATCATGCTGGAGGCGTCGATCTTCGGCGGTCAATTCCCAACGGAGGCGATCGCTCGCAAAACATGGGGCTTTCGCGCGACGGGATTGGGGCTTGCGAATCTGGCGTCCGTCTTTATGAGCGCCGGTATCCCCTATGATTCCGATGAGGCGCGTGCGCTTGGAGGCGCGTTGTCCGGCATTTTGACGGGGCAAAGTTATGCCGTTTCCGCCTTGATGGCGCAGAAAGTGGCTCCTTTTGAGCACTACGAAAAAAATAAACCCTATATGCTCCGCGTCATTCGCAACCACAGCCGCGCGGCAGGCGTCAGAAAAGACGAGCCGGAGGAGATCTACTACAACCTTCCTGTCGTCGATCACGCACTGTTGCGTTCGTCGGGGTTCGGCAATCTCGCCGATGCCCTAAACGAAAGTTGGGAAAACGCCGAAGCGTGGGGCGAATTATACGGTTACCGCAATGCTCAGGTTTCCGTCATGGCACCTACAGGTACGATCTCTTTCGCTATGGACTGCGCGGCGACCAGTATCGAGCCTTTCTTCTCGCATGTCGTCTACAAAAAACTCTCCGGCGGAGGTTATATGATGCTTGCCAACCCTGTCATCGGACAAGGCTTGAAAAGGCTCGGGTACTCGGACGAGGAAATCCAAGACATTCTCGAATACATCATGCGCCTTGACGACAACGGCATGATTGCCGACGGCAAGATTGAGGGGGCACCTCATCTCCGCGACGAACATCTCGCTGTGTTCGATACTGCCAATCAGTGCGGCTCGGGCGACCGTTATATCCATTATCTCGGACACGTCCGCATGGTTGCTGCGATCACACCGCTGATTTCAGGTGCCATCTCGAAGACGGTCAATCTCCCGAATGAAGCGACGGTGGATGATTTTGCTGATGTCGTTCTCACCTCCTGGATGCAGGGAGTCAAGGGCATTACGCTCTATCGCGACGGATCCAAATACGCCCAGCCTTTGAATCTGCGTCTGACCGACTCAGAGAGGCGGGACGTTCCGCTTGAAGATCTCAATTACAATGACCTGCTTCGTTATGCAAAGAAGGCAAAAGCCGACCTCGATCAATGCAATAAACAACTGGAGAGCGGCGAACTCATCCGCGCACGTGTCAAACCTTTCGGTATACGTAGCGGCGTCACGCATCCGGCGAAAATCGAGGATGTCAAAGTCTACATCACCGTCAACCGCGACGAGGAAGGCAAAGTCATGGAAATTTTCATGACGACCGATCGCGAAGGGACGCTAATTACGGGTTTGCTGAACTCTTTGTCCAAGACGATTTCCGTCATGCTCCAGTACGGCATCAAGACGGACGCCATCGCAAAAATGCTCCGAGGTCAAAAGTTCGAACCCTACGGCTTCGTACAGCGGCATCCTTACATCAAGTACTGCACCTCCGTGTCGGATCTGATCAGCAAAGTGCTCGACATCGAGGGAGGAGATTACACGCGCGTCCAAGTAAAACCTGAAGGCGACGAACTCCTTTCCGGCGAAGAACCTGTAGAGCCGACGCAAATCAGTATGGACGAGTTCATCCACGAGAAAGCGCTCGATGCGAGCAAAAACGGCGAACGGCTTTACGACGGCACCGTCTGCGCGAATTGCTCCAGCACAAGGCTCGTCCGCAACGGCACCTGCAAAGTGTGTCTCGATTGCGGGGAGACGACCGGCTGCTCGTGATGCGGAGAAGAAGGAGAGCTTCACGGCGAGGTAAGCAAAGGCTTATAAAATGATAGGATACATGACACGAAAATCTGGACAGACTAACCGCTAGTAGAGCACAGATTTGTAGTTCGCGATGTTGATGAATGTTGTGCTGACAGCGATGGGTCCAACCGCCCGGAAAGCACAGGCTTATTAGAGTCGGAGCAAGTCTTCGGCTCTTTTTGTGTGATGGTGCGTCTCAATGATATTCCGCATAGATAAGTGAGGTGCATGATGAGACGTTCGGGCGTGACGGTGCATTTCGATGAAATATTTTGCATAGATAAGTGAGGCACGTGACGAGACGATCGGGCGTGGTGTTGTATCTCAAAGACATTCCGCATGGATCATAGACTGTTTCGCGACCAATGCTCCTTTTGGATCGAATTGTTTCATACAATTGATCATTATGTCTTTCGCGTGGTCTGTCGCATGGGGTAGCCGAAACGACGCTGATTTTCTTGCAATCACTTTCGTGAACGGCTAGACTTTTTGTATTATTAAGCGTATGCAGAGATTGTACGTGTCACATGGAGTAGGGTATCAAATTGCCATATATACGGGATTGCGGTTTGATTGTACGCGTCACATAGAGTAGGTGCAAATAAGGGCAAATGGAGTATCATCATACGAAGTAGCGGCTATACAGAGTACCGGCATACGGAGCAGCGGTCTATAGAATAGCGGTACATGTGGGTTAGCGGTATACGAAGTACGCGGTACACGGAGCAGGGACATACGGAGTAGCGGCAGTATGAAAATAGTCATCGCGGGCGCAGGTAAGGTTGGAGAAGTTCTCTGTCGGGAACTTTGTTTCGAGGATCACGAGATTACGCTGATTGAGTTAAGTGAGAAGCGGCTCGACAACATGATCGGTCTGTACGACATCACGGGCATTCACGGTTCCGGTGCACTAGTTGTCGTGCAGCGCGAGGCGGATGTTTCCGAATGTGACATCTTCATCGCTGTCACACCTGATGACGAGACGAATCTCATCGCCGCCATTACAGCGAAAAGTATCGGAGCGCGCTATGTCATCGCGCGGGTTCGCAGTCCTGAATACTCGGGACAGATGGGTTTTTTGCGCGACGCATTCGGTATCTCAGTGATGATCAATCCCGAGTTGGAGGCGGCGCGCGAGGTGATGCGCGGCATGCGTTTTCCCGACGCGCTCTCCGTCGAATCTTTTGCGAACGAGCTCGTCCATATTGTTGAATATGTCTTGCCGGATGATTCGGAGCTTGCCGGCTTGAAACTGCATGAGGTTGGACGACAATACGGCGATGTTCTCATCTGCATGATCATTCGCGACGAGGAGATCATCATCCCGCATGGCTCAACGACGCTCGAAGCGGGCGATCATCTCTTTGTCACGGGAAGTGATCCTGAAATTCTTCGCTTTATGTCCGGCGGGCACGTCCGCAACCGACGCATCAAGTCAGCGCTCGTGATCGGCGGCGGGCGCATCACACGTTATCTTCTGCCGCGATTGGAAAAATATCACATTCGCAGCAAGGTCATTGAGGTGGATGAGGATGTCGCGGAACAGCTTGCTGCCGATTTTCCACGTGTGGAAGTCGTCCTAAATGACGGGACGAGCCAATCCGTACTGCACGAGGAGAACGCCGAGCATTACGATGCTGTCATCGCAGTGACCGGTGTCGACGAGGAGAATATCCTGATCAATCTCTACGCGGCTCACGTTGGTGTCAGAAAGACGGTGACAAAGGTAAATCGCACTGACCTCTTGACTGTCTTGAAAGATACCGGACTCAAATCCATCTTAACACCATATCGCATCATCGCGAACCAGATTGTGCGAATCGTCCGCTCGATGGCAAACAGTGAAGGCTCGAACCTTGAAGCGTTTTACAGCCTCGCCGGCGGCAGGGTTGAACTTCTTCATTTTCGCGTCGCGGAGGGCAACAGGATAAGCGATATCCCTCTCACCGAGCTTAATACAAAACGGGGACTGTTGATCGCGTGCATTGTGCGCGGCAAAGAGGTCATCTACCCGCGAGGCGATACATGCATTCAGTTGGGCGACGAGATTGTCATCGTCACGACGCACATGAAATTTGACGACGCGAACGATATCTTGGCGAACGGGCGTACGACGCGATGAATCGCCGGATTGTTTTCTACGTCCTCGGGCGGATTATGATTGTGACTGCCGCTCTCATGGTACCATCCGTGATTGTCGCGCTAATTTATCGTGAAGGCTGGGCGGGCGTTTACCCATTTCTTGTAACGATATGCGGGATGGTTCTCGTCGGCTGGGCGCTTTCCTATCGGCGCCCGGATGACATGACGTACTACATGAAAGAAGGCTTTGCCATCGTCGCGCTGACATGGATTGTGTTATCGCTGACGGGTGCGTTACCCTACTACATCAGCGGATGGATTCCAAAGTTTTACGACGCGTTTTTTGAAACGGCGAGCGGCTTTACGACGACGGGCGCGACGATCTTGTCTGACATCGAAACGCTACCTCGTTCGCTTCTTTTCTGGCGCTCGTTCTCGCTCATGATCGGCGGCATGGGAATTCTCGTCTTTGCGATTGCCGTGATGCCGCGCACGGAATCNAAGGAAGTCTTCGTGATGCGCGCCGAGATGCCTGGTCCGACGTTCGGGAAGCTGCGCAGCAGAGTACGCAGCACNGCGCGGGTACTCTACGTGATTTACATTGCGATGATGCTCGTTCTTGTCATTTTGCTGCTGATTGGCGGTATGNCTCTCTTCGATGCCATTATCCATGCATTCGGAACCGCCGGAACGGGCGGATTCAGTTCGAAAGCGATGTCCGTNGCGGCATACAACAGNACATATATTGAAGTCGTTCTCGGCATAGCTATGCTGATCTTCGGGACGAACTTTACACTGATCTATCTCATTTTGAGGGGTCGTGTAAAAGAGGCATTCAAGAGTGAGGAGTTGCGGTGGTATCTTGCGATCATCGCCGTGGCTGTCGTGGCGATCAGCATCAACCTCCGAAACGTTTACGAAAACGTCGGCATTCTGTTCCGGGATGTGTTCTTTACGGTTTCCTCCGTCATTACGACAACGGGCTATGCTGTCGTCGATTTCACATACTGGCCTCTATTTTCTCGGCTCGTTCTTTTGCTGTTGATGTTTGTCGGCAGCATGGCGTGTTCAACAGCGGGAGGTCTCAAAGTCAGCCGTGTGGCGATTTAC
>JGI24712J26585_10002752_pt1 | contig 14193 bp, 26 predicted proteins | sample BioPla3DNA2_FD_26585 | JGI IMG/M metagenome (IMG submission 26585) | reverse complement strand
ATCGGTGCAGCTCAAATTGCCGCTATCAACTCAGCTCCTGTTCCATCATATGACGTTGGCTCAATCCGCATCCCCGAAACGACCCAAGCCGTTGTTCACAAAGACGAAATGATCCTGACCGCTCCGCAAGCAGAACAAGCAAGGCGTGAAGGCATAACCATAACACCCAACAAGGCTAGTGGAAACAGCGTGAATCTTGTGATATACTTAGACGGTAAAGAGATTGCAAGAAACACGATTGACAACCTCAATTCCGGCAGTGTCGGAACTATCAAAGCAAGGGTGGTGAAATGAGAATAAGCTATGACAATCTTCTAAAGACGGCAACACTCACAGCTACGAACGAGAATGCAAACTACCCTGTTGAGAACATCTATCATCGTTGGCAAAGAAAGACATTCAAAGCCACCACAACTTCAGTTATCACCGCAGTCCTTGACGATGTTGTATCCCTCTCAAGCGTGATTCTTGACTACCACAACCTCACTTCTTGTAGCGTGGCATTCTACGACTACGCTGACACCCTTATTGACACTTGGGCTATGGATTGCTCGTTCAACACTTCGGCAAAATATGGCACAGTTGCCGATGTGGCTAAAGTGATACTGACTTGCGAGAGCATCGTTGACATTGAGATTGGCACAATCTTCATCGGAGATTCTCTATACTTCCCAATAGAAGCCAATCAAGACATTCCGCTCAAGTCAAGTGATGTGGTATCCGTATCATCCGATAGGCAGACATCAGGCAGGAAGGGAAGCATCACCCGAGCCGGAACGATTACCATTCCTTTGTTGACCTCAGCGGAACGTAAGAGCATTGAGGAAGTGTTCTACGAAATGGGCTTAATCGAACCGTTCTTCATAGACCTATGGGATAACTCCCACGCAGATTTTGAACCAATTTACGGTACTTTCACCAGTGAGATTTCCGTTACGCACTTGGAAGAAGGTGACACGATATCTTTCAGCTTTGAGGAGGCTAACTAATGGCACTTATTAGAGTAGCACAATATAACTCTACACCGACAGTGGTGGAAGATTATCAGGCGCAGAACGCTCACTTGCAGGCATTCACCAACCAGCTCATGACCCAACAGTTCATCTTAGATTCTGGCACAGCACAACCTGTCATCAAGCAAGGGTGCTATGTTTCTCATGGTGGTTCATTGTACGTTGCTGACGCTGATACATCGATTACAGGCTCACCCAGTGATGGTAGCGTGTACATTAGAGTGAGCGGTACAACCTCCTTGACAGTAGAATTTGTAACGGATATTTCCGGCTACGCTTGGAACCCTGTTTACACCGCTTTGACGAGTGGAAGCTACACGCTTCTGCCCTATCTCATTGTCAAGGCTTCAACGGTGTGGACAAGGTACAACTTCAACCCGAACAATCAGCAGTTTGGCTCACTTGCAAGCCTTGCTGTTACTGGTAATACAACTATAGGTGGTACTCTTGGGGTGACTGGTGCAATCAGTGGGGCAAGTGTTGACACTGGGCAAGGTGCTACGGAAGTACACTTGATGAACCAGAACCTCCGCACCACTGATAATGTGAGCTTTGCCAATATCAATCCGCCGGTGGATAATAATGATAACTCATTGCCGAGTATTGGTAAGGGTGGATTTACGTATGGTACTGCAGAATCAGAGGGTAGCATAACATTACCAACAGGTGGCACGTATATTACTATTGGAGCTACAGCAAGTGGAAATGTTATGATGAGTAGTTTGACAGGTAGATTTTCTGGTGGTACTGAATTACATTCATCATTTGCCTCAAAGATATTCGTTTGGAGGATAGCATAATGGGATATTTCTTAAAACGCAACAATGAGGATTTTGTAATAAACATCGACCTCAACCAATACGGCAGTGGTTACAACGTAGTACCAAAATCCATCGACCCATGGAACGCTTACGACATCGCCGAGGTGCAAGCCTATGCCGAAAATCATCCAGAAATGGAAGTTATTTGGGACGGCGAAAAGTATATCCCTAAAGAGGTCTAATGTTTACAATAGCCGAGATTGCAAAGACATTCATCATAGAAGATTTTGTACCACTCACCTCTTGGGTCTACTCCAAGCAAGTCACCCTTACCCAAGCCGAGATTGACTCCTCCTATTGGGTTGCGTGGGGTGGTACGATTGACTACAACCAAGAAAACAGGGCGATTTCTTCCGTTTACCTTGACTATATCCTCAATCTCTCCGAGATGGACTCCCTCATAGATTGCCAAGCTCAAGAGGAATCGTTCTACTTTGACTCTGTAAATCAAGTTTTGTATATCCATGTGACACACGCCGAGAACCCATTTGCACAGACCATCGAAACGGGATTGCTATTCGGCTACTGCTCCGACAAGGTGAGGTATTTCGGCAACCAAGAATACAAGCCGATTCTTCTTTCCATCCCGACCATCTCACAGAGTGCCGACCCACTACAATATGACATCATGGCGTTCTCTGGTGGTTCCGTAGTCCTCTCCAATGACGGTGAGTTTGATACCTTTGAGAAGCTGTACGGCAATACCATCAGACTCAAGATTGGCAAGGACGGTGACGATTACCAAGACCTAATAACCATCTTTTCGGGGTACATCAAGGACTACACAACCACCACAAAGGACATCACGATAGACATTGGCGACAACCGAGAGAAGTTGCAAATCGAATATCCGACACAAGTGTTTGATACCCTTACGGGGTTAGCAGAGGACTCAAACGGAACAATCATCCCCGATGGGTACGGAACAGTTATCCAGGTTCCGGCGTATCCGATAGCCATCAATAGCGGTTCTGTAACCTTCCGATGGGGGCAATCTGTAACCTCAATTACGCAAGCGTATGTTGAACAGGACGACAAGCTAACCTCTGTTTCTCATAGCTCTTTCTCCACTTCCGGTACTTTCACCCTCACTGATGCGAACGCCTACGTTGACGGCAACAACACCAAAGGACTCCGCAAGGTCTATGTAACAGGCGTGATGCGAAACTTGACGAATCCGGCTGATATTATCGTTGACCTTAACTCACGTTTAGCAAATATCCAGTACAACTCAACAAATTATAACCTCACTGAGTGGGAAGCGGAAAAGACAGCCCTTGCTGACGTCTCCTTGTATATGGACAAGAGCAAATCATTGTACGACTGGATTAGCCTTCTACAGAGCGGTTCAACGTGGGGGTTCAGATACGAAGATTCGGGGAAACGAACAATACGGCGTGACGATCCCGACAGGGCGACCATAACCTTTGACGATGGAACTACCCTCATTACCCCTGTTGAGATTCGAAATTCGGACATCCCGATAGACCAGAACGCTGAACTCTATGCTACCTCTTGCATTGTCAAGTACGGCTACAACCATCGCACGCAAAGCTATGCACAGGTGGAGAATACCGACTATAAAGATGCAGTCCTCCAGGAACATAGGATTGAAAAGATTCTTACGATAGAAAGCCTCTTGACAAATAAGACGGACGCTGAGGAAAAGGCTCTGCGAATCATGCAAGACCAAAGCAAGGTGCGTCCTATTATTACACTTGAACTTGAAGTGTCAAAGTATACAAAGCCGAGAATCTATGATATGATAGAGGCACAGGTAAGTTTGCTGACACGAGAAAGTAGAATACCTTCTGTCTGGACTTACGTATTGGGCGACTTGGACATACTTGGAGATGACCTAGGGTTAATTGGTGAGGTGCATAAATTGACAAGAACGGAAGCATATACGAAGAACGGGAGCCGATTGTACTTTGGTGAACTCAAAGGGCAAATCATCGGCATCGAACCGAGAACGGAAACTGACAGCGTAGTTTTACGCATTAGGGAGAGAGACTAATGGGAACCCCACTTTACAGCACGGATGTAATTCCGCTGACTTCACGACCGACATTGACCGTCATGGACGATGGCGATTACTTCGCAATTCTTGACACTTCCACTGGGAAAATCAGCAAGATACTTCGAACAGATGTACAGAAAGCTCTAAACATCAGCTACAACAACGCAACTTCGGGGTTGACCGCTACGCAAGTGCAAGCGGCGTTGGACGAGCTTGTTGCCAATCTTGGCTCTAGCGACAGTGCAATTTCGGCACTAGGCGGACGCTTGGATATCTTAGAAGGTGATGAATTGACCGAAGGCTCAGTAGCCAAGACAGTCAAAGATGCTGTTGAGCCGATTGATGCCAGACTCACAGGCTTGGACACCCTCACCTACGAGGGGACTACATACATGGTAAGTAGGAAAATCGAGAACGGTCACTTGGTGACTGTATACACGGAGGTGGCATAATGCCAATAGAAGTAATTCATCCTAATAGCATCCAGATGCAGAATCTGGTGGACAAGCCTGTCGCATATCCTGCACAGAACGAGTCAATCGCAATCGCAGTCGCTCCTGCAACAGGCACGGTAACGGTGCAGGCGGCGGCCGCTGTGGAGCTGAAGGCAGGTGCATCCGCACTCTCCGGGCGCACACGGCTGGTAATCAAGAACCCGAGCATCGACACGGCGGTGAGAATCGGAGGCTCGGAAATAACAACCAAGAGAGGCTACCTGCTCGAACCGCAGGGAACCGTGACCATCGAACAGAACAGTGCGACAGCCGTCGCAGTCTACGGCCGTTCCACCGGCTGGGAAGTGAGCCTGGAGGTGCTTGAGGCATGACATACCAACTGATTGATGCAGGGTCGGGAATCACCGACATACAGATGGATTTCTTTGATGAGGGAGTGAACCTCTTTGTGAGCCGCAAGGTTGCAGGGGATGCACAAAAGGCTTTGACGCAGGTCAAGGTGCTGGAAGCGGATGCCCGCAGGGATTATGCAGACCTCTTCCCGTTGCCGGAAGTGGTGATCGAGGATGAAGGAGGGATGCTGTGAGAAGCTACATGGAGCAATATACGGAAAACGAGCTGGCAAGGAACATCTTCGCCATAGAAGATGAGCTGACCTCCCTGTGGCTTGCAGGGGGAATGGCTGGAATCACCGATGTGCGGGTTCAGAAGGATTTCAGAAAAAGGATAGAGGTGGCATCATTCGGACGCAACACCGTGCGGTTCGATGCCAACGGACAACCTTCCGTGCTGGTAAAATTCTCACCGGACGACAAGTCAAAGCTGGCATACCTGTATGCAGACAGCACCGCCGGAATGCAGTCGTCATTCATCATCGACGGAAAGGCGAAGCCGTGGTACAGGGGCAAGTACCAGATGGGCCGTGTGAACGGCACCAACTACCCTGTCTGTCTGCGTGGCCTTGAGCCGTGGTACAACATCACCTTCAATGCAGCTCAGGCGGCCATTGTGGCCAAGGGTTCCGGCTACTGCCTTCCAACCCAGCAGATGGAAACGTTCATTGCCTTGGCATGTGAGCGTAACGGATTCGAGCCGGGCGGAAACACCAACTATGGCTCCTACTATTACGCACAGGACGAGAAGGGAATCGCATCCGGCATGTACAGCGGGAACAACTATTACCACACCAAGGGTGGAAGCGGTCCGCTCTCGTGGAGCCATGATGGAACCCCGTTCGGGTGCTTCGACATCGTGGGCAACACGTGGAAATGGACCGGAGCGCTGAGAACCGTAAACGGCGAGATTCAGACATTCGCCGACAACAACGGTGCAGGAACCCTCTCCACCGTAGCCGCCCATGCCGTCGACTCAGCAAGCTGGAAGGCCATCGACGTGGACGGAAACCTCGTGACGCCGGAGGCTGGGGTATCGGCCTATGCGGATGCAACCGTCTATGCCGCCGATGCGATTGTCATGCACAACGGAGTACGCTACAAGGCCCTCACGAACCACACCTCCGAATCGGCGACCGAGCCGGGAGTCGGGGCGTCGTGGCAGACCGTGTGGGTACGCAATGGAACCTTGCACTATGCATGGGATGGGGCGAAGGTGCTGCTCACCGACCATGCCGAGGGGCTTGATGATACATCAAGGACAGTGACGTTCAGTGCATTGACGGCCAACATCAGCGTCCCTGCAATTGCGGTGCATCTGGGCCTGTTCCCGAAGGCTTCTGGGAATTACAAGGGTACATTGTACATCAAAGGCGGCGAGCGGATGGCCCGCCGGGGCGGCGACTTCACCAACACGGACGATGCTGGAGTGCGGTCGTTGACTCTCAGCAATCATCGGGGCAGCTCGTACAACGTCACTGGGGCCGGCCTGGCTTATACAGGCGATTGACAACCGGACAACCGGCAACTGATTAACTGATGAAGGAGCAATAGCGTTTTTGATTGTGGGGGTTTGATATGGACAAACGGCAAGGGCTTAATGATATTATCGTAACGATTGACAATGTTGTGCCGGTTGTGCAACAGCATGAGGAGTGCCTGCCACACATCAAGGAAAAGATTGACCATCTGACAAAGCGGATAGACACTTTGTACCGCATGGATTGGGTTATTATCCTTCTTATGGTGAGCGTGCTTGGGGAAAAGGTGCTCAAGTATATCGGAGGCGCACTATGAAGAAGCCAGCAAAAAAGCTTACCCTTGCAATCCTTGCTGTTGCGTTCCTTGTCGGCCTTGTCGGATGCTTCCTGGCATTCTTCGATATGGATAAGTTCACCAAATTCTTGGGAGCGTTCCTGCCATTCTTCTTGGGCATGGTTGCAAGCGTTGGCACAGGCTCGGTGGTGAGCAAGATACAGGAGGGAAAACATGACCGTAAAACAGATATTTAGGTGGATTGGCGGTGGCATAGTCACCTTGCTCTTTGCTATCCTCGGCATTCAGCGAAAGAAGATTGTCAGGCAGAAAGAGGAAATCAAGGTCAAGAAAGAAGAGGTTAAGCAAGCCGAAGCCCAAGCCGAGCAAGCGGTCAAGGTGGTGCAAGTAGTAAAGGAAGCTGCCAAGACCGAACAAGTTCTCCAAGCTGAGCAGACCTACAACGAACAAGTAATACAGGAGGCCAAAGATGATAAAGAAGTGCTGGATTTTGCTACTGCTCTTATCGATAATTTCAATAACAAGNTGTAAAACNGTTCCGACAAAGGAACCTTATTATGACATAGTAGAGCCACCCCCTAGGCCNACCCTCGTACAAGTCATGGANGAACCTATCAAGGGGCTTACTCACAATCTCAGCCTGCTCATTACCCACGTTGGTCGCTGGGAAGCGTGGTACGAGCAACTCAAGGCTTACGACAGCTTGTAAACTTTCTTTAAAATCTTTTACGAATTTTGTTGACTATCCCCTTATTATCTCCTACCATACAAGTAAGGAGATTATTTATGACAACAAAAAAACTTGCGGAAATCGAAAAGCTACTGAGCGGGATTATTCCAATCAAATCTATGGGAATAGCAAATAATAATTCCCGTTCAGGGTTGGTTGGGAGGACAAGAATCCATTTGTGCGAACACACACACACGTGCTTGAGGCCATCAGACCAGTGTTATGTGCAGGTGGTTTGTGGAGAAATGCTTACAGTCTATACTAGCTGTAAAGTCGAGATCGAAAAAAATCGCATCATTTTTTCCAGCAGAGGGCAGAAAACAGTGGTGTGGACAGGAGAAAGGAAATGAGCGAGATGATGAAAAGGTATCCAGATATCTTGATTTACAAAGACCAGTACCCGTACAAAGTTGTAAGAAGTGTGCGACAAGCGTCCAAAGAGACGAAAGTGTCCGAACGAACCATCATGCGTATGATAAGAGAGCCCTTGAAAAACTCTGTAGATAAGGCAAATGGTGGTCGGACTTCACCGGCTGGATGGGGCTTCGATGAACTATTTGACAATCGGAATTAATTGTGTATAATAGGGGTGTAGGTCGTTCTGACTTACCCTCCTTTTCCCCCCAGGTTTTCTCCTTTCCTGTGGGGGTTTTCTTTGTCTAAAATAATCCAACATTCTTCTTGACAGTTGTTACTGTAGGGTGTATCATAAGTTATCAAATGACAAAGGAGACAATATGACAAGGGACATTTATTATCAAGGCATTGACTGGGAAATTGGCTGCGGCTGGGAGGATGACACATGCACAGACTTGTACATTACTGCGATCAAGGTGCAGGGCTCGGACTTTGACATCTACGACCATCTTCTTGAGTCCACGCTAGACGGCTTGTATGAGGCACTTGAAGAGTCATTCAAGTAATCTATCAACTTCGGGGGTTGCGTGCGCTAGGCGCAATCCTCGTGCGTATGGGAGTATATTATGAAGGTTCTTGATTGGATGGGTCGTGATATCATCGTTCCCTGTGATGCGAAAGCAGTCTGGAAGCGTGTAGCTGAAGTCACCGGAAATATGCCGATTGAAGGATTCTCTTTTGATGCTTGGACAAAAGAATTGAGCGTTACATGTGACTGTGGAATTGGTGTTGCATACACAGGCTATAAATATTACAAAACTTTCAAGGTTGATATCTCCGACCTTATCACTGGGAAGATGGAAGTAGTATCTCCAGGTTACAAGGGCGAGGTGAACAACGAGGGATTGGAGGATTGACGGAGGTGGGGGGATAGTGTACAATACTATTAGGTTCGAGGTATTGTGTAACTTCACTACTTACACCATCCCTTGAAAAGGAAAGGACATCCCTTATTCAGCTTACCTGTAGTGACACTAGAAATAGTGAGGTGGGCTGGATAGGGGTTTTGTTTTTCTAGGAGATATAATGACAAAGAGAAAACCGATTGATGTTGATGAATTGAAAAAAGTATTCAGAATTAGGAATGGTAATTTAGAAAGGATTAATTACCACTATACAAATGGGAAATGGACAGTTGTTGATAATAAAAAAAATCACACTGGTGGTTACTGCCGAGTAAGGTTTAATGGGGAAAATATATTGTACCATGTTATTATCTGGATATTGTCAACAGGTAAAGATATACCTCAAGGTATGGGAATAGACCATATTAACGGAAACAAAATTGATAGTAGAATTGAAAATCTTAGACTTGTTACAACTAGGCGAAACCAGCAAAACCGAAAAAAACATAGAGAAGGTAAATTAGTTGGTTGCTATTTTAATAAATCTGTGGGGGAATATCAAGCACAAATAAGAATAGGTGGTAAAGTAATTTATTTAGGCCTTTATAAAACAGAACAAGAAGCGCATGAAGCATATAAGATTGCTTGTAAATATATTGCAAAGTATACTGATAATGATTCGTTCAGAGAACTTATCAAGAAAGAGATGGAGAGTTATAATGGCAGATAACGAAAAATACTATTACATCAAACTCAAGGATAGCTATTTTGACCAAGACAACATCAAGGTCTTGGAATCAATGAAGAATGGACATATTTATAGCCTTATCATTATCAAGTTATATCTCAAAGCATCAAAGACAGATGGTCAGCTTATGATGACTCAAAGAATCCCATACGATCCAAACAATGTAAGCATCCTTGCAAACGTAATAGGGCACGATGTAGACCACGTTAAGGAAGCTATAAGACTAGGGGTGCAGCTAGACTTGATAAAGATTATTGATGGCAAAGAAATATGGATGACAGAAATACAAAACATGATAGGTCAATCATCAACAGAAGCAGATAGAGTAAGACTTTATAGAAAGAAACTTGACGCAAAAGCATTACCAAAAAGTAAAGATGTACAAATGTACGACAAATGTACACCAGAGATAGAGAAAGAGAGAGAGATAAAGAAAGAGTTAAAGATAGATACATATACTGAGGTTTGCGCTGAAATAATTTCCTACCTCAATGAAAAAACATCATCAAGATATCGTTCCACCGACACCACAAAGAAGCTCATTCGAGCAAGACTAGAAGAGGGATTCACCAAAGAGGACTTTTTTACCGTCATTGATAACAAGGTTAAGTCATGGAAGGGAACTGAATGGGAGAAGTATCTAAGACCTTCTACGCTATTCAATGCCTCTAAGTTCCAGGGGTATCTCAATGAGAAGCCTGTAGAAAAGAAGCACGCTGGGTCAAAAGAGGGATACTCTGTTGACGTATCAAAGTACGATACTATATAGGAGTTATTATGCAAAGCGATATTAAGACTAATTTAGATAATATAAAGCGTAGGATTATCGAGAATAGAGAGAAAATGGAGATGGAAAAATATGGCAGGATTCTTCAAGATGATGAGAGAGATGCAATCATCGAAAAAGAAGAATTACAAAGAAAAATAGATATAGAGAACGAAAAAATTAGGACAATCTATAGCGAGTTCATAAGAGAAGTACCGCCCAGGTTCAAAGATGCAACATTCTCTTCTTTCAAATGCTCGACGGATAAACAAAGAAGAACAGTGGAATATCTGAAAACTGGTGGCAGCGCGGTTATATATGGCTCTAATGGCGTTGGAAAAACTCACTTGGCGTATGCTACGTGCGAGTATCAAGCAAGGCAAGGAAAGGTAGCTGGATATATCCTTGCTTTTGACTTCTTCAATAAGATACGAAAATCATTTTCAGATGGCACTACCGAAGATATTATGGATAAGTATAGTAATTATCAGCTCCTTGTTATTGATGAGATAGATAAGACGCAAGGTACGCAAACTGAGTTTATGTATCTGTATTCTCTTATNAATGAGAGATACAACTACATGCGATCAACCATACTTATCACCAATGCAAAGCCGGATGAATTTGCCGCAATTATTGGTCAATCAGCTCTAGACCGAGTAGCATCGGAGGGAAAAGTTATTGACTTGACAGGCGAAAACTATAGGCAGCGTAAATCATTACATTCACTGAAAAAGGAGTGAAGATGACCGAAGAGCAAAGATATCGTTACTGGCTGGCTGTCCATGCACTTGCAGATAGTGAAGAATCTGCACCTCCGAGCACTCCGAGACTGCTATCAATGGCGACCTTGCCACGTGTTGGTCAGTCGGCTGCATGTGCAATTTGCATCCCGATTATTTACCGCTTAATAAGTGGTGCCACGGATTCGCTGATGTATTCGAAGATGGTGACGGATTCTTAGTTCACAATTACCGAATCCTCAACGGACGAATTTTGTAAAAAGATGGTAGAAAGTGATTGACAGTTTCTACTATAGGGTGTAATATTAGGTATAAAGAGAAAAGGAGAAAGGAAATGGCGAAATTCAAACCGTTCAGTAAAACGAAAACGAAAACGGATTACATAAATAATTCGTTTGTAAGTGAGAAGATTGGGATTAATCCATTTACTGGAAAGCCTGCAAAAGTCGGAGAAGAATTTGATATGTGTCATGAAAGGAGACACGGAATTGAGGTCTATGTACTCCCTACAAAAAAAGATGGAGTTATTGTGTGGAAATGGAGAGCAGAGCAGAAGTCCGCAAAGTTTGTACCGGGGAAAGGGTACAAGTTCTCAGCCTACTCAAGGCAGTGGCAAGATGGATTCACTAACACCTTTGAGGAGGGACTGCAGATTGTTACTGACTTGTACGCAAAGTGGATGGATGAACGTCCAACAGCATAGGTTTTCTCCCCCTCTTCGGAGGGGGCATTTCTCCAGCCCATACAGTGGGCTGAGGTAATGCAAAGGAGAGCATATGAGTATATTAACTGTAATAGGCTGTATTGTGGCTGGAATCGTTCTTATAGCAATTCTCAGTATTCCGTACATAATTAGCTATGCAATGGCTTGTAGGTACGCTGAGACACTGCCAGAGAGCGATAAGGAACAGTTCTGGAAGGATTATCTGATGGAGCTGAATAAGCACAATGAAGGAGAAATTCTATGAAAGAAATTCGGTTACTTAGAAAGGATGAAATCAGCGTTCGGCAGAATCAAATCAAGAACGGCAATGTGTTTTTGTTGCTGTACAAGGACGCTCGTGTTGACATGGCTCTTCTCGATGAACTATTCACCCCGATGGGTTGGAAGAAGTCGTATCGTGAAGTTGGAGGGAATCTGTTCTGCACCATCTCCGCTTACGACAAGGAAACTGGTCAATGGGTAGAGAAAGAGGACGTTGGCACCGAGAGCAATATCGAAAAGGCTAAAGGCGAGGCTTCCGATGCTTTCAAGCGGGCGGGGTTCAACTGGGGAATCGGGCGTGAGTTGTACACCTCTCCAGTCATCGCTGTGAAGCTCAAGAATGGAGAGTTGTTCAATGGCAGGTGCTATACTTCCTTCTACGTCTCTGATATTGCTTGCAACGAAAATCGGGAAATCTGCAAGCTGGAAATCGTTGACGGTTCTGGCGAGGTTCGATTTTCTTGGGGAAGCGGACAAGCAAAGGGCAATCTTCCGCCAGCCGAGGTTGCGTTCGACATTGAAGCCTATCGGGAAGAAGTTGAGGCTATGATCAACGCTTGCGACCTTATCGACAACGACAAGAAGGCATTGACGCTCAAGGGTTTGCCCAGGTACGACAAAAGGCTCCTTGACAGCGTTGTGGCTAGAATCAAGGAATTGGAGAAAAGCAATGGTTGAGTACAACGATTCAATTCACGAATACACACTAGGGGGGATTCACATCCCCTCAGTGTCCGAGCTTCTCAAGCCAGTTGTAGGCGATTTTGAATGCGCCCCCATGTACGCAGAGCGTGGAACAGCGGTTCACAATCTAACAGAGCTTTGGGATATTGGGTTGTACTTCCCAGAGCTGGCAGACGATGAACTTATGACCTACATGATGGCTTATGAGGACTTCCACGATCAACACGAGGTTGAGGTAATACAGCTAGAACAAATCGTGTTCAACAGAGAGTTAATGTACGCAGGTCGCTTAGACAGGATTTGGCTTATTGATGGAGAGGAGCACCTCACCGACATAAAAACAGGTGGGAAATATAAGCAACACCTTTTCCAGGGGTGTGCCTACCAGATGGCGTTGCCACAGGCAAGGCGTGTGCTCTCAAACCTCTATCTCAATCCGTTCAACTTCAAGTTGCACAAGTGGACACAGGATGATAGGCAGTACGGCTACAAGATGATAGAAGCGTTAAGTATGGTCTATTGGGACAATCACAGAAGGGACAGAAAAGCCCTTGAAAAGATTTTGAAGGAGGAAGTATGACAATTCAAGAAGCAGCAAAACAAGCAGGGTGCCATTATCAGACAATTTACCAAAACATAAGAAAGGGTAAGTTAAGAGCAACGAAAAAGGGTAAAAATGGGCATTGGAAATTAGATATAAAAGAGGAAGATTTGAAAGAGTTTATGAGTGGACCACCAGAAACATTAACCACAGAAGAAGTGGCTTTAATTAAAGGATGCTCCAAATCATCAATAAGTGCAGCAATAAGAAGAGGTACTATTAAACCATATACAAAGGTTGGACGGAAAAATTATTTTAGGGTATGTGATATAGGTAAAACTGATTTTACTATGCTTAATAGATATGAAGCAGAAACAGGCAAAAAAGGTACTTTGCATAGGGGATTTTTTACAATCGCATGGGCAACAGAGTATGTGGAATGGCTTGAAGATAAAGTAAAAAACAACACACATATGGAGGATGTATGATAATAAAATTTTCGAGTGACTACCCAAAGCTACACGGTCAGACGACAGCGGAGTTACTTGCAGTTAAACCGATTCGTATTGACAAAGACACTCCAAAAGAATTGCTCGAATACGACACAAAGAAGGTTGATGGCACATATTACAAACTAAGGACAGGCGACTATATACAGCTAATTTTTCTTGGCAATCTTGGCATACCTTTTTGTACAATCAGGTCAAAGAGAAATCGTTTTACAGAGGACAAGGAAGCATATTACAAGCAGTTTGTAGGCAAGGTTTTTGAGATAGTGAAGGAGGACGTATGACAGTCTCCTGGACAACCAGGGTTGAGGAATTGGGGCTAGCAATAGTCCCTCTCCAATACCGCACCCAAGCTCGAAGTTTATTTGCGGAATCTGCAAAAAAATCCTCTGGGTATGTCACAATCAAAATAACCTTGCCTACCAGATGGGGTACAGACCAACAAAACAGAGCTTTTCACGCCCTTCTTGGCGAATACTGGAAATCCGGCTTGTCAAGCTATGAAAGCTATGACGACATGAGGGATACAATCAAGTTGCGTATTGCCGGAGCGGACGAGTATATCTATATAGCAGATGGAAAGGTAAGGCACGCAAAGAGCCTTGACGATGTTGTTGGTAGGTATGCCGAGGTTCCCAAATCTTGGTCTGACTTCACGTTGGAGCAACGCAGGGATGCAATCGATGAGGTTATCAGAGAGGCGACAATGGCGGGGGTTAACTCCCGAAAGTGGGATGAAATAATCACT